>Ga0210383_10000386_pt1 | contig 42033 bp, 34 predicted proteins | sample IncBWC14OmetaG_FD_160072 | JGI IMG/M metagenome (GOLD analysis project Ga0210383, IMG submission 160072) | Forest soil microbial communities from Barre Woods Harvard Forest LTER site, Petersham, Massachusetts, United States - Inc-BW-C-14-O ...
TAAGCGCGAAAACCACCTGATCCGGGTGCCGGCCATCGGAGTAGCCGACGTCGTGACGAAAAGTTGCTACTTCCACTCTGTAGCCGTCCCGGCTCACTAAAACAACGCCAAACTCCGCACCAACCGTCAGGCTGTCCGGGAAAAGCCGCAGGACCTGCTCGGGAGTAGCGTTCGTAGTTACGTCATAGTCGATTGGATCGCGTTCGAGCAGAAGGTCGCGCACGCAACCGCCGACCAGAAACGCCTGATGGCCCTCACGCTCGAGGGTGTCACAAATCGAATTGACCAATTCACGCGCAGGCATCTTCAGATTATGCGCCACTAAAGTAGGCAGATGCTCGGCAAATGAGATCAGTTGTGGGACAGGAAGTTACTTGGTCTGAAGGACCAGACACGTGATGTCGTCGGATTGACGGGTTGCGCCAACGAACTCCTCCACGCTCGTCATTAGTTGGCCAAGCGTTTCCTGGGCAGACAGCTTAGGCAACGTACGAATCACATTGATCCATCGCGAATCGGAGAATTCCTCTCCCGCCGAATTGAAAGCTTCGACAACTCCGTCCGTGAACAGAATAAGAGTATCGCCCGGCTGGAGGTCCACGGAATCGGAGGAAAACACGGCATCGGGGCTAATGCCGAACGGCAAGCTCGAAGACTGCAAGCGATCCACGCCACCGTTGGTTCGCCGCAGCACCGGAGAATTGTGGCCGGCATTCACGTATTCGAGATGCCGCGTGGCCGGGTCATAGAGTGCGACGATAGCAGTTGTGAAGCGTTGCCCGTTCAAGCTGTGGGCGCAGGCGTAGCGGTTCAAGCGCTCGGTCAGCTGGACGAGCGATATTCCTTCGGAAGCAAGAGTGCGAAGACTTGCCTGCAAGGTGGCCATGAGCAGCGCGGCAGGAACGCTTTTACCGGCTACATCGGCGATGACCAGCATCAACTTCCCACCCGTGCCGCCGTCGTTCATCGGATAGAAAGCGTCATAGTAGTCGCCAGCGACAGAATTTTGCGCCCGCGTCCAGAACGCCACTTCGGCATCTGGAATCATCGGAGGTTCGGAAGGCACGAGCCAGGTCTGGATTTCGCGAGCGATCTCCAGGTCGCGCTTCATTATCACTTTGTCCGCCAATTCAAGAGAAAGAAGGAGGAGAAAGAGCAAAGCGGCGATGAACTCCGATTTGATTTCGAGGCGGTTGTTGTCTCCGAACTGGAATTGCACGCTGGAAAGCAACAGAAGGGCCAAAGCGACGAGCAGAAGAACACGGCGCGCCGGAGTAAGTTTGTTCATCATCGCCCAGAACAACTGGCCGGCTACGCGCAGCGGACGTTTCCATGCGGGGAGTTTATGGATTTGTTCCCAGTCGACATCTTTGCCGTAGAAACCGTAACTCGAGCGCGTATCGGCGGCGAATTGAGACCACAAGTCGTCGATATCTCTTCCTTCGCTGACGCGCTGCCAGAAGTCGCGAACGCGACCGAGGCGCGGGGATGGGGACGGGATGCTGGGTGGCGCGGCGGGATTCATTCCCAGCCAGTATAAGACATCGCACGATGTAAGGAAGGAATGATCGGAGGGCTACTCATCGCGACGGAGAGAGCCACCGAACTGCACGGAGCTGAAACCGAATTTATCGCGAAGTTGATCGGCGGCTTTCGTCAGGCGATCGAGCTTTTCGCGGCGGCCGGTTTCGAGAAGATCGAGTTGCGTCGCCCCATGGCAAAGGTTGGAAAGCGCGACGCCGAGAAGGCGAACCTTGCGTTTTGGATCGCGATTGTTGCGGAACAGATCGAGAAAGATTGCGTGTACGTCGGCGTCCAGATGCACGGGATCTTGCACGCTTTTCGAGCGGGTGTAAGTCTGAAAACCCGCGTATCGTATGGTCAGTGTGAGAGTGCGGGCAAAGAGGCCGGCTTCGCGGAGGCGCTTGCAGGTTTTCTGGGACAAGTGGCTGAGCAGAGCTTCCATTTGCGCCACATCGACGGTGTCTTCGCCGAAAGTGTGATTATGAGAGATGGATTTGGGTTCCGCGTCGATAAGGAACTCGTAGGAATCGCCACCGCGGGCTTTGCGATAAAGAGCCGTACCCCACTGGCCGAAGAACTTTTCCAATTTTTCCTGCTGGTGAGACGCCAACTGCTCAACGGTTTCAATTCCCAGCGCGCGCAGAGCATGTTCGGTGACTTCGCCGATGCCGGGAATTTTGCGAATGGGAAGCGGCGCCAGGAAACGAGCTTCCATTCCCGGTGCTACCCAGACCAACCCGCGCGGTTTGCCCTGATCAGAGGCGACTTTGGCTACCAGACGAGTCGTGGCCAGGCCACCGGAACAGGGAAGGCCGGTTTGCCGCGTGATGGAACGAAGAAGTTTGTCTGCTGCGGCGAGCGGAGGGCCGTGGAGACGCTCCGTCCCTGACAGATCGAGATACGCTTCGTCAATGGAAACCATTTCGACGATGGGAGAAAACTTTCCCAGGATGGTGGCGACGCGGTCGCTCCACTCCGAATATTTTTCGTGATGGCCGTCGAGGAAAATCGCATGGGGACACAGGCGACCGGCGGTGCGCAGAGGCATCGCCGAATGAACCCCGAATTTACGAGCCTCGTAGCTCGCTGCGGTGACGACGCCCCGCTGGTCGGGACGGCCGCCAACCACAACGGGCTTTCCCCGCAGGTCGGGCCGTTCTAACAGCTCAACCGAAACGAAGAAAGCGTCCATATCCACGTGGAGAATCGCGGAATGAAGAGGCGTGTCCTGAAGATCGGGGGAATCGCGTTTAGCGCGGAAGCGAGCCAGGTCCGGCATGCGATAAGCCTACGACTTCGCAGCGCTTGCAGCAACGTTCGTGTCTGAATCGGATTAAACAGATGCGCGACGGGCGAAGCGAGACTATGATCTTAAATCGGCCCGCAATATGCGCTTGCCCCAATAGCATGTCAGAAAATCCGAGAAATCAGACCTGCGAAGAATAGGAAAATAAGCCTCACGAAAGCTGCGCGTAATTTTGCTGATTGCATCAGCCGCGTCAGCTACGAAAATGTCACATTTGTGTTGTTGAGACACGGCAAAATTGTGGCGAAGCTGGGACCGGGCAGTAAGAAGGTTTGTAACGGGCGCGATTTGGCCGCGGCCTCACGAAGATCGACTTGCCTAAAATTGAAGCGAGAGCTTGGGTCCGTGAATTACGAAGCGCTCGTCAGGCTTAAGGCGCAAGCATCCGAATTGCGATTTGGATTCAGTGTGACTGCTAAAGACGTTCGGCCGAGATGACGCGAGGAATACCGGCGAGATCCTTGGTGATTGCGACATTGCTCCAGTTGGAACGATCGAGAAGGGGCTCGACCGCGGAGAGGCTGTTATAGCCGAGTTCGAGAACCAGCAAGCCACCCGCGTTCAGATATTGCGCAGCTTGAGAAATCAGCGCCCCGTAGAGTTCATAGCCTTCCACACCTCCGAAGAGCGCTGCACGTGGCTCGTGCTCACGGACTTCGATGGGTAACGAAGCGGCTTCCCGCAGGCTGATGTAAGGAGGATTGCTGACGATCAGATCGAACCTCATTCGCGGTGGTAGCCCACCTGAAGATTGAAACACTGCCAGTAGATCGGATTCGAGGAACTGGATGCGGTCCGATAAGCCGTGGCGGGCGGCGTTACGGCGCGCAACTTCCAGAGCCGGCGTGGAAATATCCGTCGCATAGACAGCCGCGGCGGAAAGTTCTTTCGCGAGTGCGATCGCGATACAGCCGGAACCTGTGCCGATATCCAGGAGCGTAGCGTTTTCGCCGTTGAGCCGTGGTTGCCGACCTGCCCGAATCTCGCGGACAGCCAGACGGTCGAGGGCAACTTCGATCAGGTGTTCGGTTTCCGGGCGCGGAATAAGTACATCTGGGGTGACTTCAAATTCAATGCCCCAGAATTCCTGCTTCCCGCTGAGATGTTGCGTCGGTACACCCGAAGCGCGTCGGGCAAGAAGCCCAAAGTAAGCTTCCGCCACAGAGTCGGCAAGAACTTCTTCAGGATGAGCGTAGAGCCAGGTGCGGTTTTGCGAGGTGGCGTGGAGAAGTAGAAGCTCAGCCGCGAGGGTGTGCGAGGGAACATTGGCGGCGCGCAGTTGGTCCATGCCCTGCTTCAGCAAGGAGCGAACCGAACGATCTATAGAAATCAGAGTCATCGTGCCAATTGTTCTTTCTTTTCTGAACGCTAGGCCTCGGCCAATTCCTGCTTGAGGCGTTCGGCTTCATAGTGGCCCATCAAGCCATCGACGAGCGGCGCGAGCTTGCCGTCCATGACTTCGGTCAGTTGGTGGATTGTCAGCCCGATGCGGTGGTCGGTGACACGGTTCTGCGGGTAATTGTAAGTTCGAATTTTCTCGGAGCGATCGCCTGTTTTGATTTGGCCGCGTCGTTCCGCGAGGATGGCGGCCTGCTGCTTTTCGAGTTCCATCTCATACAGGCGAGAGCGCAGAACGCGCATGGCTTTGGCGCGATTTTTGATCTGAGATTTTTCGTCCTGTTGAGAAACGACGAGTCCGCTGGGAAGATGCGTGATGCGGACCGCGGAGTAAGTGGTGTTGACCGACTGGCCTCCTGGTCCTGAGGAGCAAAACGTGTCGATGCGCAGATCCTTAGCTTCGATCTTGATATCGATTTCATCGGCTTCCGGAAGTACCGCGACGGTAGCAGCCGAAGTGTGGATGCGGCCCTGCGTTTCCGTGGCGGGCACGCGTTGTACACGATGCACGCCGCTTTCATATTTAAGCTTGGAATAAACTTTGTTTCCTTGAATCGCGGCCACGATTTCCTTCACACCGCCCATCGAGGCTGGGGAACTCTCCAGCACCTCGACCTTCCACCTTTGGGATTCGGCGTATCGCGAATACATACGGAACAGGTCGCCGGCGAAAATTCCAGCCTCATCGCCACCAGTGCCAGCGCGAATTTCGAGGATGACGTTTTTTTCGTCGTTGGGATCTTTGGGGATGAGAAGAAGCTTCAATTCGCGCTCAATCTGTTCCTTACGCGTGGTGAGCTGCCTTTCTTCTTCCTGCGCCATGTGGCGCATCTCGGCGTCTTCGGATTCCACGATCATCTGACGAGTACCCGCGAGGTCTTTTTCGATTTGCTTGAACTCCCGGTGCTTATTGACGATTTCCTCGAGGTCGGAGTGCTGTTTGGCAAGCTTCTGGAAGCGCGCGGAATCGGAGACGATTTCCGGAGTGGAAAGTTCTCGGGTCATCTGCTGGTAGCGAACGTCGAGCTGGTCGAGCTTTTCACTGAGGGTAAGAACTGACATTTGCGTAATCCTTTGCGCCGACAAGCGCTCGACTCGTCCGTAGACGAGAAGCCGGGAATAATCTGAAAAAAGCTCTGGAATAAGGGCATTCGCTCCGAAAGGAACGATCGTTGAGAGGAGCTAATGAAAAGAGGCGAACATCTTTTTTCTCTGAACTTAGAGTAGCGCCAACGCCGTTTGGTTGCAAACATTAGCGTAGGAAGCTTGGTCGAACTCGGCACGGACGTTGCCGTTCGGCTTGTGGCTGTACTACGATGCGACTTGGTGAAAACGCCGGAGATCGAAGGTGGAGGGATGAGCGAAGCGGCACAAACGGCCATGGAAACCGCTATGGATATCCGGCAGGAAGGCACGCCACAAACGGATCTCGGTTTTCTGTGGGATTTCTGGTATCCGGCGATGCGCAGCGCTGCGATCGCTGGACGGAAACTGGTGAAAGCGACACTGTTGGAAGTGCCGTTGGTGCTGGGGCGGACCACCGAGGGGAAAGCGTTCGCGATGCGGGATTCGTGTCCGCACCGGGGGATTCCGCTTTCGTACGGCCATTTTGACGGGAAGAATCTGCAATGCAGCTATCACGGATGGGAGTTTGATGCGTGCAGTGGCCGCTGCGTCGTGATTCCGTCCTTGACGTCCCATGACAAGTTGAAAGTGGAGCGTATCACTGCCGGACACTTTCCGTGCGAAGAGCGCGATGGTTACGTTTGGGTCTATATGAACGGGCCGGCAACAAAATTGCCGGAGACCTTGCCGGCGGCGCCTGAGCTGCCAAAATTCAGCGAAAAGTACAATGTCACTCGGCTCGATTGCGAACTGCCTTCACACATCGATCACGGAATTATTGGCCTGATGGATCCCGCACACGGGCCCTTCGTGCACCAATCCTGGTTTTGGCGGAGCAAGGCGAGCATTCATGAGAAGTCCAAACAGTTTGAGCCGATTCCGCACGGCTTCCGAATGTCCAAGCATTCGCCTTCGACGAACAGCTTGCCGTATCAGTGGTTGAAAAAAGTTACAGGCGAGCCTGTCACGACGATGATTGATTTCGTTTTGCCGAACATGCGGTTTGAAGAGATTCATAGCGGCAAATTTTGGTTCTCCAGCCGCGCGACAGTCACGCCAATACGGCGGGATTGCTGCCGCATTGATTTCGTAGGGGCGTGGAATCTTCCGCTGCCGATTTCCGTGTTTCGAGTGTTCGCGAAGATTTTCCTGCGCCAGGATCAGGAGACGATGATCAAGCAGTCCGAAGGGCTGAAGCATAATCCACGTCTGATGCTGATCGATGATGCGGACCGTCCCGCAAAGTGGTATTTCGCCCTGAAGCAAAACCTGATTGAACAGCGACGTACCGGGATTCCGTTGCCGCACCCCATGGCGGGTCCGGTCACGCTCCACTGGAAAAGCTGACTGCCTTCAGCGCCAGACGGCTTTTCGGCCTTCAACTGATTATCGAAGAGAATAAAGCTCAAAATTCGCGTCCACTTGGTCGCCTTCCCGCGGAACGATTTTTACCGCTGCGTAAGTTGAGTCAACGGCATCTGCGAGGAATTCCATCTCGACAGTGGCGCCAGTTAGCGAGCAATATTCTCCCGTTGCAATAGGCTGAGTGCCACCGTCACGAATGTAATTGGGCTCACCGGAGTAAATGCACGGCGACAATACCTTTCCATCGCTAACGACTTGAATTTTAAAGTCTCGCCAAAAATCCCCAGGGCGAGGTAAGTCATCCCATGGAGTCCCGGACGTACGGCCAGAGGGGTTGGGCATCACCGCCGTGTAAGTATCGGTCAATTGGATCTCCACCAATGACTTTTACAGTTTCCACCAAACCCCGATGTTCGAGTTCGGCCTGCTGCGCACTGTAGCCAAACTGCCGCTGGATGGACAGTTGCACCGCTAGTGTATATGGGTCAGAAAGGCGACCGAGGAGACGTAAGGACCGGACTTTGGGCGGGCCAGATGCTTGTCATAACTGTCCAAGAATCGCGCCATAGTTTCGTCGTGGCGCTGGCCCATGAAGTAGGCCTCGCGCACAGCCGTGTCCGAAAGCGTCGCATCAAAGCCAGCGGCCGGAAATGGAAAAACCAGCAGAGCTGTTACGAAGTCGGAGAGGAACCGGAGCCGGGCGAGCGCCATGGAGCACCTCTTGCCCATATGACGTAGCGGACAGCCAAAAGCGTTTCAGATACGACGTTGAATATTGGGGAAGTCGAGCCACACCTTGATGCCGCAAAAGTGAGAGCCTTCGGTACAGATCGGTGTGGTGATGCCGGCACGGAGATGGCAAGGCGGACCGATGTAACGGGAAAGTTCGGGATGCACTTCGCGCACTTGTGCGATCTCGTCCATGGAGGCGTTGTAAATTTCTTCCTGAGCGTTGAAGCAGGTGCGCATAGTCCATTTGTGGAGAAGGTGCAAAAGCGATCCAGTTTCAACCAGGCGGATGGACTTGGCGTTCGGAAGCAAATAGAGGGCAATCTCTGGAGGCACACCGCGGTCGAGAAGCTGGTTTTTGGCGGTCCAGGCGTCAATCATGGCGCGTTCGTAGACTTCCTTTGCCCTGGGATTCTCCTGGAGCAACATCGGGGTAATGTAGTCTGGCTCATGCGTGTCGGCGAGAGTGAGCAATGGCCGCGATCCGGGGACCATACGGTGCCGCTGGTCCTGACTGTCCGCGGTATGGCTGATTTTCTTAGCAAACGTGTATGTGGCGTGTTGCAGCGCGCGCATCAACGGGGCATGCACGCCGATGTTCAAAGTTTCGAGGCGATACAAATTGCGCGCCGGATTCAGAAGGCGATCGATGGCCTCCTCGTCTGAGCATGCGGCTTCAGGCATTCCGACGACCGCGCGATAGGAAGCAGCCATAACATGAGCTGCGTTTTGCGAATAGTCGAGCAACCGCGAAGTCTTACCCTGCAGTGTAGTGTCGAACTCTCGGACGAATGCATAGCCGTCTAGTTGAGCAGGAGAAATGTCTTTCCATTCAGGCAGCTCTTCGAGCGGCGTCGTGCCAAAGCGATCGAAAAACTGCGGATCCTGCTGGCGTACTAGCGCAACCATTTCGCCGATCACCGCGCGCGCTTCGCTGGGCGTATCCGAAGCCGAGCACATACGCCATAGCCGGTGAAGCACAATGCCGGAAAGGGTGTGCACCATAGTGGTGAACGCCGCGACAGGAAGGACATACCGCGCGATTTCTATAGCTCGTTTTTCGGCGGAGCGCTCGATTTTCTGGATGCGTTTTGGATGAGACATCGGGCCGATATGCCAGATGTCGCTCAGGATGGTTCTGGCATCGCCAACGAGCAAAGTCGAAAGTTCACGGTAATATCCCCAGGCGCGAGCGACGGCAGCCTCGTAAATTTCGCGCGACCCTTCGTCAAAGAACAGGGAAACGGCGGGAACGTAGGCTTGAGCGCGCTCCATCCGGACATAGCGCTGGCTCTGCTGCTCGGAATTATAAAATGGGTGAGCGTGGAGAAAGGACCAGACAAATTGGCGGCTGATATTTTCCAGGCCGAATTCGAAGTGCGCATGCTGGTAGACGGTATGATGGCCGCTGTAGAAGGTTGCCGCGCCTATGTTCAGGCGTTGCTTGTCGGTGATTTCCTCCGGAGCGATCAGGCGAGAGGAATAACAGGTACGGGCAGCTGCAATCGCGGAATCAAATGGGTGAGAAAAGGCGTTGCGCAGGGTGACTCGCGGCGGAGCGGTTTCCACTCCATCGGGAGTGGGCATGCCATCAAACATGCGGGATTGTGTTGCCACGTTGGGAATTGATTCTACACGGAGTTCGCGAGTAGGACAAAAAGCGGAAAAACGAAACGGACCGGCGGGTAGCCGGTCCGTGGTCACGTCCGATTCGGATTTACGATTACCGTTTGCCGGTAGGAGCAGGAGCGTTGGCGTACTTCTTGTTGAAGCGCTCCACGCGTCCGGCGGTGTCAACGAGCTTCTGCTTACCCGTGAAAAACGGGTGACAGCTTGAGCAAATTTCGACGCGCAGCATTTCGCCCTTCATGGTCGAGCGCGTCTGGAACGTATGCCCGCAGGCGCAGTGCACCGTCACGGGATGATAATCGGGATGAATACCGGGTTTCATGATTCTCCATTCTTTCGTGTCCGGTCTGCACGGCTCCCCGGAAGCCAGGGAACTACAGCCGCGTCGCTAGGTCACGAGGCAAACCGTAATTATAAACCAAGTTGGGTTTAGTGCAAAACGAGCCAGGATGGATGCATTCAGCCGGAAGAAAACGCTCAGGACGCCGGGATGGCGGCGCTTACCTGATTCGAGTAAAGGCTTTCGACTCCTGCGGAATCGACAGACGTGACGACATAATAGTAGGTGGTACCAGCATCAACCGTTGTATCCGTGTATGACAGGGCAGTCAAAGCTGTGCCAGTTAACAGATTGTACGAACTGCCAGAGGTTTCACTGCGATAGACGCGGTAGCCAGTCACTTGGCTAGTGCTGGCGTTCCAGTTCAGGGCAACGGACGAAGCCGCGGTGGGTGGCGGTGGTGTCGGCGGCGGGGTTGTTGTAGTCGTGACGCCGTCGCCAGATAGGCTCAGCGTGCCAGGTGAAGAAATGCTTGGACTCAACAGGGCAAGCGTGGCCGTGGCCGGGCCAGCAACCTTCGGTGTAAACCACACCTGGAAAGTGACACTCTGGTTCGGTGCCAGTGAGAAACCGGGAGAGAGATCCGAATAACCAAATCCCGAGCCTGAAACTGTCACGCCTTGCAGCGACAGAGCAACATCGCCTGTGTTTTGCAGCGTGACGTTCCGCGTGCCCGTGGATTTCAACGTGACGTTGCCGAAGCTGATCACCGTCGGGCTGACAGCAAGATTCGCAAACGCCTTTTCTCCACTACCCGCCAAAGCGATGGCGGCTGCAGCATTCGCGGCATTCGAAGCGATATTCAGTGTCGCGGCAGCACTTCCGGCCGTGGTCGGCGCAAATGTCAAGGTGTAGGCTGCGCTGCCAGAAGGTTGGATGGTGCCAGGAACCGCGGGGCCAGTGATCGTGTATTCCGCACTCGACAACGACATGCTCGTGATCTGAAGTGCTGCGTTGCCGGAGTTCGAAATCGTCAGAGTTTGCGTGGCTTTCTGGCCGACAACCACACTCTGGAAGTTGAGCGAAGTGGCGGAAAGCGACATTTGCGAAGTTCCCGGCGCGACCGATTGCTTGGAGGTGTAGCCAGCACAGCCGCTGAAAAAGGAGATGGACAAGAGAAAGGCAGCACATACGATGCTGCGAACGCAGACAGTAATTGAACGATGACCAGGCACCTGGAAGAAAGCCCCCTCTTCGAACTACCAAGGTATCCGGCGGCGGGACGGCCCTTCAACCTGTCCGGCGGACAGAAATGGGACAGGACGTAACCTGTCCTCGGCTGTACTTTTGAACAGGGAGACGCCGGAAAAGATGGTGTTTTGTCGAGGTAATCAGCGTTTATTCGCTTGAAAAGAAAAGGCTTCTTTGCTTGTGAAGCACAGGGGGTCTTTGTCTCCGGCCAATCTCAAGAGACAAAGTGGCAGCCGAGGCGGAACGCGCCCTCTTTCGTGGTGCGCGACCAAACGGGACGCAAGAACACACGCACAGGGGGAAGAATCGGTACATGCAAAACCGCCAATAGATTCGCGGGAAGATCTTCGGCTTGCTCCAGTTCCAGCGCCACTCCGCCAAATCCTAGATCCAACACGCGAGCGCGCCGAGTTCCTGGCTCCCCAATAACGGCGTAAGCGTTTGTGCCAGCCATGGAGACTCGTTCGGACTTTCGCTGAATGGTGAACAACGGAGTATGACTTGCGTCGTGAGCGGTTTGATTCGAAATGGATTCCGCTGCTGCCGAAGAGGCCAAGTCAAATTCCGTTGCAGTTTTCTCTAGAGGACGGCCCAGGTTGATGTTGATTGGTTCCGGACCGGGCGCCGGCGGTGGAGCAGCCGGCGGAGTCGCCGCAGTTGGACCCGCAAGGCGCGCAGCAGGCTCTGCACTGCGCTTGTGGTTCGCGTGTTTCAGCCGATAAAGTCGTTCATCCGCAACATGGATCAACTGGTCGGATTGATCTCCATCTTGCGGAAACGTAGCAACGCCGTGGTCCATCGCGACCGAAAAAGCCAGTTGCAGCGGCTTAAGAGTCTCTGCGAATACGGTCCCGACGCGCCGGCTGAGAGCCAAGGCTTGCGCGGCGTCAGTTTGCGGTAGAAGCAGCGCAAATTCGTCACCGCCGATGCGAAACGCGGAGTCCGAGGTGCGCAATGCCTTTTGAAGTGTCGTTGCCGCGGCGCGCAGAACTTCATCGCCGCGAGGATGGCCGTACTTGTCGTTCACTTCCTTGAAGCGATGCAGATCGAGGATGACAATGCCGAGCGGAAGACCATAGCGCCGCGCGCGATTAAGTTCTTTTTCGAAAGACTCCGCAAACAAGCGGCGATTGTACAGCCCCGTGAGTGGATCGGTGACGGCATTTACTTGTAGCTTCTTAAACTCGTCATACTCTAGAACCACCGGAACACGAATCATTCCTGCCGTCGAAAGCACATCCATCAGAACCGTCTTCAGCGAAATGGGACGGCCGATCTGCTCGGAAAGTTCACGCCGGCGCGTGAGCATCTCTTCCCAAAGCTGCAAGCTTTGGCTCTCGCGCAAATCAAGATGAGTGGTTGTCCGAAAATATCGTTGGAGAAATTGACTGCGTGCTGGAACGTCCATACCTTCGAGCGTGTCTGCTAGTAGCTCGAGATAGGCATCTTCGATGGGCAAACGCGGGGCCGCTGGGGCTCCGGAGCTGGGCATGACCGGGTGTTCCCACATTCTGCCGTCCCCGCGGGGTGTGGGGCTGGCGCGCTTACTCAAAAGGCTGTGACTTAAACGGGAGCAAGCCAAGTGCCATTCAATGCTGGCTGGCTAGCCCGGTAGATCCAACTACTCGGACACCTGGGGACATCGGTATCCTATTACAAATTCGATAGATATGCGAGAAGCAAGAGCATGCGAGCAGAATCCGGAACACGCGACAACCCCGAATCGAAGTCCGATGAACTCGCCATAGTTGGATATTCACTTACTCAAGAGGGCGAAGAAATTCCAGCCCGAAGACGCGAATATCTCCCAATGTCTCTTGGCGGCGAACCCGAGCAGTTATGGGAGGAGTCTCATTCGGCACGAGACTTGAAGACGAAGCGGATGGAGCGGGAATGGTCAGATGAACTGTTTGGCCCAGCCTCAAGAAGTGCGACGAGGCAATACACGCACCGCGAGCGCTAATGTTCAGGGTTTTTGTTAATTCGATAAATTCTGAGCCGGCAGGGTCTGATGCGCGCAGGAACACGGGAACCTGGATCCGAATACGCGAAGAGGATCGCGCTTGGGAGGTCTCGGCGCGCTGCCTGTCGTTCATGTTCTGTAGACCAAGATCCATTTTCATAGTACCGGGGAACTAGTACAGAACGTAGCAGGTTGAATGCCAGTTGACTCAATTCGAGTAGAATCTAAGGCTAGCGTTTTTATAGCCTTAGCCGTCGCGCGACGGTCTCATTATGACAATCGGCGATTCGCGTGTTGAACTTGCCCACCTGTTTTCCCAAAAAGTGCAAATGGAACGCATTTACCATTGACACGGCGAAGAGGGTCTGGAAGTATGTGATGCTACCTAGGGAAAACTTTTTCCACCTTGATTGGATAGGTTGAGTCGATGGAAGTTAGCTCCTCCAATTCTGCGACAGGCTTCACCGCAGGCGAAACCAATGTGTCGGTGCAGCAGGTCCGCTCGCTCCTCGACACTTTGGATCGCGGCGTCATTCTTTGCGACCGCAACGGCCAAATTCTCACCTTGAACGATTTGGCTCGGAAATGCTTGGACTTGTTCGGACTAGACGGCCGCGGGTCGCTCAACGTTTTGAAGGATGTGCTGCAAGTTAGCGCTGGGGACGTCATCCAAAGAATGCAGGATGGCGAAGCGGAGATCACCCTAAACGGCACTTATGCGAGCAAGCCTTACCAGGCGCGACTGAGGCGGATTCGCGATTCCGATTGGCTGGCGATTGAGCTCGAAGCGTGTGACAGCAACCTGGAAGTACCTCTGCGCGCGGCGCAACCCACAGTTCAAGAATTGCTGCAAGAACGCGAAATCACCTATCGAAATCTCTTGGCTGCCTATCTGAAATTACAGGAAGTGAATCGTCAGAAAACGGTTTTTCTTGCATCTGCGGCGCACGAATTGAAAACGCCATTGGCAGTCATCAAGGGCTACTACGATCTCTTATTGACAGGATCGCTCGGGAAACTCACCGAAAAGCAAAAAGACATCCTCGAGGAATCCAAAGAAAGTTGCGAGCGGTTAGTGAGACTGGTGTCGATGTTTTTGAATTATTCCGCGCTAGAGAGCGGAAAGCTTGTCTTGCAGTTGAGAGAAAACGATCTGCGAGATTGCCTGGAAGAAATTGCCAGCCGATGGTCGGAGGGGTATCAGCGCAAGGGAGTGAAGCTGGAAAGCCAGCTTGATCCGTCAATACCAACCTTCAAATTCGACTATCAGAAAGTTCAGCAGGTCACCTTCAACCTGCTCGATAACGCGCTGAAACACACGCCCGCCGGCGGGACCGTGACGTTGCGGGCAAAGCCGCATTTTTGGGAGCGCCGCGTGGCCCAAGTGGCGCCCTCGGAAGAGCGGCGCAGATTCCGGTTGCCGAGGCCTAACAGCGTGGAAGTTAGTGTGGCCGATTCGGGCAACGGAATTGCGCCGGAACACCATCAGGAGATTTTTGAGGATTTCATGCGGGTGGACAAGAACACGTCCGGGATGGGCCTGGGGTTGGCGATTGCGAAGCGGTTGATCCAGGCGCATCGCGGGAAGATCTGGGTGGAAAGCGAATCGCAACGAGGTAGCACGTTTGCGTTTCTACTTCCAATGGACCAAAGCTAAAAAAGCAAAGGGCAAGAAGGGGAACAAATATGGCTGTGAAAGAAAAAATTCTCGTCGTGGATGACGAGCCAAGCATTCGAAAGTATCTCCAGACGCTGCTCGAAGTGGATGGATTCGATGTGGAGGCGGTAAGCAGCGGAAGAGAAGCGATCTCCAGGATCAATCAGGGCCAGCGCCCGGATTTCATAATTCTGGATGTGCTGATGCCGGAGATGAACGGGCTGGACACATTGCAGGAATTGATGCATCTGGATCGCAGCCTGAACGTGATCATGCTGTCGTGTTCGAACGAAGTCGGCACCGTGGTGGAAGCGATCCGGCTGGGTGCGCATGACTACCTGACCAAGCCGTTTGAAAAGACGGAGCTGGACGCCGCCATGCTGAAATCGCGGCAAAAGAAAGATCTGGCTCAGGAAAACCAGGCGCTGAAGGATTATTGCGACCAGGTTACCGAAGATCTCAGCTTTCTTGCGGCAAGCCCGCAGATGGTGCGCATCCGCCAGCAAATTTTGCAAATTGCGCCCGTTGACGTTCCTGTGTTCGTTTGCGGAGAAAGCGGCGTAGGCAAGGAAGTGGTCGCGCGCATGATCCACTTACGATCGAAGCGGCGGAATCAGGCCTTTATCAAAGTGAATTGCGCCGCTTTGCCGGGAGAGCTGTTGGAATCGGAGCTCTTTGGATTTGAGCAAGGAGCATTTACAGGAGCGGTGCGCGCAAAGCCCGGAAAGTTTGAACTGGCCAACAAGGGCACCATTTTCCTCGATGAAATCGCGGAGATGTCCGTGCATCTGCAAGCCAAGCTTCTGCACGTTCTACAGGACCACCAATACTCGCGACTCGGCGGGCGCCATTTAGTGGAAACCGACGTGAGAGTCCTGGCGGCGACCAACGTGGATGTTCATGAAGCAATGAAAACGGGCCGGTTCCGCGAAGATCTCTACTACCGGTTGAACGTTTTGTCGATCAATGTTCCCCCGCTGCGGGAACGAACCACGGAAATTCCGCTGCTCTTCCGCCACTTCCTCGATAAATACAGCGAGAAGTTTGGCAAGCCTGTGCAGGCGCCGTCGAAGCACTTGCTGGATGCCGCGCTGAACTATCCTTGGCCCGGCAACTTGCGCGAGTTGGAGAACTTTGTGAAGCGGTATGTGATTCTGGAGGATGACGAAGGCAGCCTTCGCGAACTGGTGGAAATGTCTGCTACGCGCCAGAGAACGTCTCCGCGTCCGGAGACCGCCTTGCCTCGTGAGCAAGGACTGAAGGCGCTCGTGCGTGGTTTAAAAGACGAAGCGGAAATGGAAGCAATCGCGGATGCGCTCGAAAAGACGCGCTGGTGCCGCAAGGACGCCGCGAAAATGCTGGGCATTAGCTATAAGGCCCTCCTTTATAAGATGAGGCAATTCAACCTGGACACTCCGCGGACGCGGCGCAGTTCCCCCCCTAAGCCGGACAAGGAGGAAGAAGCGGTCATCGAACAACAGTAGGACCGACAGGCCGGCCTGAGCTTCGCCGGCCGTTCTAGTACGGGCTCGTTTGCGTTGAGAACATTCCGATAAAAGAAAACTTGCGATTACTTTTTGCGCGGGTTATTGTGCGCATCGATATACGGGTGTAAGCCGGGAGCGCGAGCGACTGGCTCCGGGGTTCAAACACATAGTTCGGTGTTTAAATAGGAGATGCGCGGCTTTGCGCACGCACATACTCCATAAGTGTAGGACCACCACCATCGGGGGCAAGGATGTCTGTAATGACAGAACGCCGGACGGCGAGACGATATGACCTTACTTTGCCTGTGAGCATTCGGTTTTCCGCTGAAAGCCTCGTCAGCCGGCAAGACGGAAAAACCCGCGATATTTCTACACGGGGACTGTATTTCATCGTCACGCAGGATTTAGTGGCCGGGTCGGATCTCGACATCACCCTCACTTTGCCGGCGGAAATCACCCATGGGGCAGACGTGTTGGTGCGCGCTCAGGGAAAAGTGGTAAGAGTGGAGCGCCGGCTGGAGGATGGCGAGTCCCGCATGGGAGTTGCTGCGGTAATCGAGCGCTACGATATTATGCGGGGCGATCCGCCCCGCGCCTGAAACGATTGACGAAGAAGTAGTCCCCCTAGTACTTTTGGTTAAAATGTGAATTAAGCTTCCCGCCTTAGTCCCCAGAATTTCCCTCAATCTTTGATCTCTGCAATGGGTATTGTGACCCGCAGTCTTTCACCTGGTTTCTAAACAATTGAAAAAAAGGATGTTGCTATCGGTTCAGCAAGCTTCCCCGTCGGCGAATAGGCGCAGGCTTTGGACGGCAATGTGCTGTTCTAGCTCAAGAACAGAATGCCCACGGAGAGCCCAATCAGAAGCGTTTCCTCGGCCACGCGCAACGCGGTTCCACCCGATGACGTATTGTTCGGGAAATCTGCCGTGATGACGGAACTGCGCAACAAGGCCCAAAGAATCTGCCACGCCAATATTCCCATCTTACTGACGGGCGAGGGTGGAACAGGCAAAGAGGCCATTGCTAGATGGGTTCACACCAATTCCGGTCACGCCTCCGGAGAGTTCGTCAAGGTAAACTGCGCGGCGATTCCCGGTTCGCTTCTCGAAAGCGAATTGTTTGGATACGAACGTGGGGCATTCACCGGGGCGAATTTCAGCAAGCCCGGGCGAGTAGAGCAAGCGCACCTTGGTACCTTGTTTCTGGATGAGATCGCCGACCTCGATCTGAACCTCCAGAGCAAGCTTCTTCATTTCCTGCAGGACGGAACGTTCTCGCGTATCGGCGATCACTCCGAGCGAAAGATCAACGTCAGGCTGCTGTGCGCTACCAATAAGGATTTGCAAAAGGAAACGAACGGGGGAAGATTCCGGCAGGATTTGTTTTACAGGATCCACGTTTTTCGTTTGGGTTTGCCAACCCTCCGGCAACGGCGCGAGGATATCCCCATGTTGGCGGAATTTTTTCGCCAGCAGTTCCAAACACAATTTGGGATGAACGCGAAGCCGTTCCCGCAAGAATTGCTCAGTTACCTGCAAAACCTGCAGTGGCCCGGAAATATCAGAGAGCTTTCGAATGTTGTGGCTCGCTACGTCTTGATCGGGCCCGATGCCATGACCGAACCCGAGAGTAACGCCAGGAAGGCCAAAACCAAGCTCATGGTCGATCAGAATGGGACTCAGGTCACGCTGAAGCGCATGGCCAAGGACGCCATCAAAGAAGTGGAACGAAACGTAATCCTGGAAACGTTGCGAGCGAACCAGTGGAACCGCCGTAAAACGGCGCAGGACCTCAAGATCAGCTATCGTGCTCTGATCTATAAAATCCAGGATGCCGGCCTGGTGGCTCGCCGAGGCTCCGCGCGCAATGACGAACTTCCAACCGGCGTCCACGACGGAAGCGACGACTAATTCCCAAAGGCAGAAGCGCGAACTCTCCTCCTAACTCTAACCTGCGACGCAGCGCGCGTTGAATTCCCACTAAACTGTGCCGAATGCGAATCTACGGGTGCGCTTTCAGGGCGCGCGCGCCTCAGAGATTAGACTAGGCCGCGCACGCGTGGCGGGCTGCGCCGCGCGTAACAATTCCTGCATTGCCAACTTGAAATTGTATGTTCCAAGTCCACCTGTACGTCCGTACCGAATCCTTGCATCTGCGGGCGCAAAACTCCGCATCCTTCTCATTGAATTCACGACTCGGTTCCACTTCTTCGCTTCATCTTCAACACACTGAGAGGTCAGCTACTTAGCCGTCCCCGCCAAATGTAACTGACGTGCCCCTAACACACACAAACATGACTCACCGGACAGGTTAGACCCAAGGGCAACCAGGCCTTAGCCCCTGGAACAGGAGTGGGCACTGTCCTTCTTTTGTTCCTCACGCCAGTTATGGCGATTCGCTCGGGACTCTAATCTTTCTTTGCAAGCGAGTCCGGAGGGACACCCCAATGAATTACGGTCAGGCGCAGACCGTCGGAGCCCAGACCAGTCGAGTGCGCAGTAAGTTTGAGATATTTTTTGGACTGTTCCTGATTGCGTCATCTGTACCTTTCATTTATCTAATGAACGGATGCGCTGGCGTCGTCACCAGCGGCGCAAAGCAGACTTCGTCTGCCGCCTCTTTCCAATTGACTCCCTCCAGCGTCAGCTTCGGGCAAGTGACGGTCGGTAAACCGGCAACACAAACTGTATCGGTCTCGAACACCGGAAATGTTGGGATCAATATTACGCAGATGACGCTTTCCAACTCTCAGTTCAGCGTCACGGGCATGACCACGCCAATGGCGCTCGCGGTCGGCCAATCTGGAAGCTTCACGGTTGCGGTGAATGCAACGGCAGCGGGCAACGTAACCGGAACCCTGACCGCTCAAGCGGATGGTGGAAGCGCTCCTGTAATGGTGAACTTGTCTGCGTCGGCGGTGAGCGCGCAGTCGCAATTGTCATTGAGTGCGTCGAGCGTCAATTTCGGTAGCGTGTCCGTAGGTTCGAAGGGCAACAGCAATCTCGTGCTCAACAATACAGGCGCGACAGACGTAACGATTTCGTTGCTGACACTTACTGGCGCAGAGTTCACCATCAGCGGCGTCACAACGCCAAAGACAATTTCCGCGGGACAATCCGCAACGATCGCTGTGACTTTCACACCCACCGCCACTGGTAACGCGACGGGAAGTCTGGCGATCACCAGCAACGATACCGCCAATCCCACAATGACGGTGCCCTTGAGCGGCAGCGGCACATCCGCTGCAACGGGCCAACTGGGGTCGAATCCAACGAGCCTGAGCTTCGGTGCTGTCGCAACAGGTACGACCACGCAAAAGCAGATTACTTTGACGAATACGGGCACGGCCGCCGTGAAGATCTCGTCCATTTCTTCTGTCGGAGCGGGCGTGACCACCAGCGGTATAACGACGCCGGCGACACTCAACCCTTCCCAGAACGCGACCCTCACCGTTTCTTTTGATCCCACAGCTGCCGGAGGCACCACGGGAACCATCACGATCGTCAGCAATGCAGGCAATTCCCCGTTGACGATTCCTGTGACAGGCAGCGGAGCGCAAGCGGGCCTGGCGATTTCCCCCGCGAGCTTCAACTTTGGCAGCGTGGTAGACGGCCAAACCAAGTCTCAGACCATCACGATAACCAACACGGGAACAGCGGGTTTGACCGTTGCCAGCCTCTCCGAAAATGGCAGTGCGTACAGCGTCAGCGGACTGGTAACACCCGCAACGATCCCTGCCGGGAGTACCGCAACATTCAGCGTTCTGTTTGCGCCATCGACCGCTGGCAGCCTCAGCGGAACCGTGAGCATGGTGAGCAATGCGCCCAACTCGCCCAATGTGCTGGCGCTCAGTGGCACCGGCACGGCGGCGTCTGTGACGCTGTCCTCGAGTCCGAGCAGCCTCAGCTTTACAAACGTGAACGCCGGAACCTCCAGCTCGAAAGCTGTGACGGTCACAAACACCGGAAATACTAGTGTGAATGTCTCTCAGATAACCGTGAACGCCAAGAACTTTGCCGTTAGCGGAATGACTATGCCAGTGACGCTCGGCGCAGGTAAGAGCGCATCAATGAATGTGTCCTTCAGTCCAACCGCTTCCGAAAACGTTACCGGTAACATCACGGTCGCGACTTCCCAGGGAACGACAGATGTCATTCCCGTGTCTGGAACTGGAGTTCAACCTGCCCTGACGATGACTCCCTCCAGCGCAAGCTTTGGAAACGTGACCGTCGGCTCGCCCAGTACGCAGCCCATTCAGATCACAAACAGTGGAACTGGGACTTTGACGGTGACGCAGGTGGGTGTGGCAGGCACCGGCTTCACTACCGGCACCCTGGCGCTTCCCTTGAGCCTGAATGCAGGCCAGTCCACGAATTTGAGCGTGCAATTTGCGCCGACTTCGGCGGGCGCCGACAGTGGCAGCGTAACTATCGTGAGCAACGCGCCAAACTCGCCGGCGGTTGTTGCTTTAAGTGGGACGGGAGTGGCGGCGACACAAACGCTTACATTCAGCACGACGAGTCTTGGTTTTGGAAACGTGAACGCGGGATCGTCCTCGACCCAAAACGTTACCCTTACGAATTCGGGAAACGCGAGTGTGACCGTATCTTCGGTCACGGAGAGCGGAGCCGCATTCACATTGAGCGGAGCTGGTGCGCCAGTGACTTTGACTGCTGGGCAAGCGATGACGTTTGGCGTGATCTTCAGCCCCACCGCTGCCGGAAGCGATACGGGCACGGTCACGGTGACGAGCACGGCCACAGGTTCGCCAAAAACGATTGCGCTTTCCGGCACAGGTGTTCAGGCAACCACTCACTCCGTCACTCTGAATTGGGTGGCGAGTACTTCCACTGTTTCCGGTTACAACGTGTATCGCAGCACCAGCAATGGATCCGGTTACAGCAAAATCAATTCCGGGTTGGTTGATGCCGTCACGTATACGGACACCACCGTCCAAAGCGGAACCACCTACTATTATGTGACTACGGCGGTGGACTCCAGTGGCGACGAGAGCGCGGATTCCAACCAAGCCACGGCGGTCGTTCCTTAATCAATCGCCCCGAAATTCGCGGAAGTTCAAGCCTGATCGGCCGTCCTCTGGGGAGCGTCTCCTTCCATAGAGTTTCGGTGGAATTTCGCGAAAGCCCATACGCAAACTTGGGCCAAAAGCGCTCCCGCCGAATCGATCATCACATCACGAACGCTAGGCTCCCGCAGCGGCACAAACGATTGGTGCCATTCGTCGAGCCCTGCATAACAAACAGCGATTAGAAGCGTAATCACCGCCCAATCGAGCCGCCAGCCATACCGCTCCGCGCGAACGCCATAGAACACGGTGATGCTGAAGAGCGCAAATTCGGTGACGTGAGCGGCTTTCCGAATGCCCATATGCATGAGGTGGAGAAAGTGATGGCTCGCGTTAGGAAATAGCCAACGAAGAATCGGAATAATAACGTGTGCTGTACGCTCGCCACTGAAGTATCGGGTGGAGAAGACAGAAATCACAATCGCAACGCAGATTGCCGGGATCCAGTATTTAAGTCGTTCTCGCATCATGATGTCGGTAAAAGAAAAACTGGTCGCGAATCCGTTTCGCCCACCTCTAGGATAGTTTTCCAACCTTTCGTAGATCTTCCAGATACACGGGAACTGCTTCCTTCCAATGTCTTACCGTAACGCCGTAATGCCGAAGGCTATCGGGAGATAACACCGAGTAAGCAGGACGTTTTGCAGGCCTTGCAATTTCCGAAGCCGTAATAGGGCGGACGGGAATCGCGGTTCGTCCCGCCTGATTCAGAACCTCTTTTGCAAATTCGAACCAGGAACAAACGCCGGAGTTGGTGATGTGGAGAATGCCGCGCGCGTCGGCGTGTACCAGTCTGCGTATTGCCGCAGAAAGGTCGCGCGTGAACGTCGGCGAGCCCACCTGGTCGGCAACAACGGAGAGTTCAGGCCGCGTTTCCGAAGCGCGCAGAATTTTTTCAGGGAAGCTTGCGCCGGACGCGCCGAAAAGCCATGAGGTTCTCCCGATACACCAATCCCTGGCATGTTTCTGTACCGCAGCTTCGCCCGCCGCCTTAGACGCTCCATAGACGTTTAGAGGATTGAGCGGATCGCTGGATTCGTATGGGAGAGAAGCAGTGCCGTCAAAAACGTAATCTGTGCTGACGTAAAACAGTCGAGCGCCAAACTCCGACGCAACTCGCGCGACATTTTCCGTGCCACTCGCGTTTATGGCAAACGCAAGCTCGGAGTTTTTTTCGCTACCGTCGACGTCCGTGTATGCCGCAGTGAGCAGAATCCATTCCGGGCGCACCTTGGAGACTAACTTACGGACTTGTTCGAGATTTCGAACGTCTGCATCCCTGGAATCTGCGGCAATGAGCTCGTCGGAAGTCCAGTCTTGAACCATGTCCGTGCCGAGCATGCCCCTTGCACCCATCAGAAGAATGCGCATTTTGTGTCCTTGAGTATACTGAAAATAATTTGGCGCACTGTTTCGGCTAGCTCGCGGAATTCTGGTTCATCGCCTGGCGGGCTTGCGCGGCAACATCCGATTTAGGATCGATGCTGATAGCCTTTTCCAATTCGATTTTCGCGCGCGCTGGGTCCTGAAGTTTTTGGTAGGTCAATCCTAAATGGTAGCGATAAGTTTGGTTGTTTGGCATAGCTTTTACCGCGTCTTCGAACAGCGGAGCAGCCACGGAATAGGCATGGTTATGATAGTAAGCCCAGCCCAAAGTATCCGCGGCATTGGGAAGTTTCGGCAACCCTTTGCGCGCCGTTTGAGCAAGGCCAAGGGCAACAGTGGCGTCGCCATTATGCTCCAGCAAAAGGTACGCAAGACTGTTGGAAGCCATAGGATCTTCCGGTCGAATGGACAAAGCCTTCTGATAGCTTTCCTTAGCGCGTTGCCAGTCGCCATTTTTCTCGTAAACAGTGCCCAAGCCCACGTACAAACGGGGGTCCTGCGGAGACAGCGCGATGGCTTTCTGGTAGTCGGAAATAGCCGAGTCCGTCTTACCCAGCGAATATTGTGTTTGGGCCAGCAGGACTAAGGCACCGACATTGTTATGATCTAGCTCGGCCGCCTTTGAGAGAGAAACCTGCGCGGGTTGCAATTGCTTCTGTTCCAGCTGGATTTGCGCTTGAACCAAATAAAGCGCCGCCGAACTCGGGTTGCGATCAATCTGCTGCTTCAGGAATTGCAACGCGTCAGCCGGCCTGTTCCTGACGAGATCGATCCCCACGATCCCTTTCACAGCGTCAATCGCATTCGGATCACGGCTGAGTGCCTGATGAAAATAATTCTCGGCGTCGTCATAGCGCTTCTCAGCCAACCGAAGTTCTCCCATCTTGATATAGGGAAGCGGATGATCCGGGGCCAGTTGGAGGAGATGATTCAAGTCCGCCTCTGCGGCGGCAGGGTCGCCCTGGTTGAGTCGCGCGGTTGCATGGAAGAGGAACGCGTCGAACGAATTTGGAGCATTCTTCTGAAGTTGTTCGCTGATCTCTTGCAGGCCGCGCCAGTCAGAGCGGGCGGCGGCGCTTGTGCCCAAAGCGATCCACGCCTCAGCCAGGTTGGGTCGCAACGCAACAGCTTGTCGCCACTCGCCTTCCGCCTGCTGCGGATTGCCGGTCTGTTTATACGCGACGCCGAGATAATAATGGCCAAGCGCGTCATCGGGCGCGTTCTTTACTGCCTGCTGCAGGGTATTTGTGGCCTGGCCGGCTTGATTCCGGCGAATCTGAATCTGACCTTTCAGCACCAAGGCTTCCGTGTCCTGAGGATATTTCTTCAATACTTCTTGCTCTAGCTTATCGGCTTCGTCGATTCGGTTACTCAGGATGAGCAGCTGGATGTAGGTTTTACGAACGGAAATATCTTCGGGATGTTTGGCCTGCAGGGCAGAAAATTCCGTAAGCGCTTTGGCGTATTGTCCTCGAGCAAGAAACGATTCCCCCAAGAGCTTGTAGGCGTTGGGATCATCCTTGAGCTGCTCCTGGGCGTCCGTGAGGACTTTCTCCCCCTGAGCTTCCTGTACCTGGCTGAAGTAGAAAGCCGCAAGCGCTCCGCGCGCGGCCACATCTTTCGGAGCGACTTGGATCGCGGTTACAAATTCGCTCTCGGCATCTTGCCAGCGCTTGTTCTGCTGATAAAACCTGCCGAGCGTGAGCCGCGGAAGGACTCCTTGCGGATCGAGCGATTGTGCTTTCTTGAAGCTCTCCTCTGCGCCCGGTAAATCCTGCTGGCGAACCTGGACGTGCCCGAGATTGAGATACAAGCCCGAGCGATTTGGCGCCATGGCAATGGCGGCTTCCGCTTCCTGGCGCGCGCCCTTAAGATTGCCGAGGGTCACGTCCGCATCGGAGAGAATCATCTGCGCGTCCGCATTCTTCGGATCGTCCCGGAGAATGAGTTGGGCGCGGTCGCGTGCTTCGTTAGCCCTGCCTCCTGCAAGCTGGATTCGCGCGAGATCAAGCTGGGCGGGCCAATTCTTCGGGTCCAGTTCGACTGTCTTGGAAAGCTCCTGATAGGCTGAGACCCAACTGCCCATCTTCATAAACGTCTGGGCCAGCTTGTAATGAGCCTCGACGGAACTTGGAGCGATTTGGATGGCGCGACCGTACGAGATCATCGCTTCGGGATACTTGCCGCGCTGAAAATCCCGATTCGCTTGGTCCATGAATTTCTGCTCTTTGACGCGCGGATCGGTTGTGCAGCCACTTCCGATGAAGCAGCAAAGGAGTATCGAAAAAGCCGCAGAAACATGCTTGGATCGCACCAACATGACCCCTTTGATGTGAAGTGGCGCTTAAGCGCGTAGCCGAGACCAAAATGCAATTATGCACCTTAAGGGCCTTGGCTAAATGGCATCGTCAGATTGTATGTAACTATAGGGATAACAAGATCTTACGGAGATGGGTGCCTCGTAGCAAGTCCGTTGCGAACAGGGGATTTCGAGTGTCGGGCGAACAAACAAGAGAAAGTGGATATTTTCGGGACAAAGAGGATAGATTACTTCCACCATGCGGTTATCGAGAGCTATCAAACGATGGCGTAGCGGGTTAATTTAACGCGAGGTTGAGTTGCTAAGCCAATTTGAATCAGTTAAATACGGAAGACTGCCTGACTTTAGGCTGTTAGCACAGACTGGTACGACCCTTGCTACTTGTGGAAGTGGGATATTCCGGGTCCTGGCTCCAAGTGAGTCCGCCGGTGACGAAGGGAAGCGAATCACATGGTACGAAACGGCAATATAACCACCGCCGATGTGAAGAGGATGACCCGCCGGTATTGGTGGATCATTCCCACCGCGATGCTGTTGACCGCTGCACTGGGATTTATCGCCACCGTGGTTCTGCCGAAGAAGTACACGTCAGCGACTATGGTTCTTGTGGAACCACCGACTGTCTCCCCAGACGTGATCCCCACTGTTGTGACTGAGGATTTGTACCGGCACCTATCCTCCATGCAAGAACAGATCTTGAGCCGCTCACGGCTGCAGTCCATCATCACCAAATTCAACCTCTATCCCGCCGAGCGCAATACGGAACATATGGAAGACCTGGTCGAGCGCCTGAAGAAGAATATAGATGTGCAGCTGATTCAACCGATGCCCGGATCGATCAGCAGGCAGCCACCCGGATTTCATATCAGCGTCACGATGAATGACCCGCAGCTGGCGCAGCAAATCTGCACGGAAATCACCTCGATGTTTATCGAGCAGAACACGAATAGCCGGATGACCGAAGTCAAGAACACCACCGATTTCCTGACCCAGCAGTTGTCGGATGCCAAGAACAATCTGGATCAACAGGATGCCAAGCTGGCGCAATTCAAGAGGCAATATCTGGGATCCTTGCCGGAAGAACAGCAGAGCAATCTGAGCCTCCTCACGGGGATGAATTCCCAGTTAGAGGCGACCACCCAGGCTTTGAGCCGCGCGCAACAGGACAAAACCTTCAACGAGTCTCTCTTGGCGCAGCAAGAAGTTACTCTGAAGGCGCAGGCCAGCGGCGTGCAAAACACGGACACCCTGCAGCAGCAGCTCGAATCCCTGCAAGATCAATTGACCTCACTGCTTGCGAAATACACACCTGAGCACCCGGACGTTGTCAAAACGAAGACTCAAATCGAAGAGGTCAAGAGGCGCATGGCGGCTGCTCCCGAGACTAAGGGACCTGCCAACGCGACGCTGCACGATCCGCCGCAGATGCAACAACTGCGCGCAAAAATTAAACAGGACGACCTCAGTATTTCGGACTTGAGCAAGCACCAGGTACAGATCCAGCAGCAGATCAACGCGCTCCAGTACCACGTGCAAGCCAGCCCGATGGTTGAGCAGCAACTGAAAGAATTGACCAGAAATTATCAAACCGCGCTGGATAACTACAACGACCTGCTGAAGCGTCAACAAAAGTCCACCATGGCCGGAGACCTTGAGCATGAGCAGCAAGGTGAAAACTTCCGGATCCTGGACGCGCCGAGTTTGCCGGTGAAGCCCTCCTTCCCGAAGAAAAGCATCTTTGTCGGTGGAGGGTTCGGCCTGGGCTTCGCACTTTCTCTGGCCATTATTTATCTGCTGGCAATTGGCGATAAAGCGATGTATTCGGAACGCGATGTGGAAGCCTGCCTGAAGTTGCCGGTATTGACCATGGTCCCGGGTTTCGATGTTTCGCTGACTGAAAAACGCGCGCATGCGTTACGATAAGGGCTCGAAGCAGGCTTTTTCAATGCGAAGGGGCTGCACCGTCGAGCCGGTGAAGGAAAGGAACTGATGAGCCGTATACACGAGGCGTTGAAAAAAGCGGCGTCGGAGCGCGCTGCGCGGTTCGAAGGTAAACCTGTGATCGAGCAAGTGGAGATTGCCGGAGATACGCTTGTTGAAGACGCTCTTGACGTTCGATTGCCCAGAGAAGTGCGAAAGGCCATGGTTGACCTGGCGGAGCCGGAGCACAGCAACTGGGAAAAGTTAGCGGAGAAATGCAAGCACTGCGAATGGAAGATTGATCCCCGGTTTAGCGTGTTCGCGGATGAGACGATTTTTCGCCATGGAGCTGAGAAGTTCCGGACCCTGCGCTCCCGGCTTTACCAAATTGCTGCGGTTCGTCCGCTGAAACGCATCCTGCTGACAAGCAGTGTGCCGGAGGAAGGAAAGACGTTTATTTCTTCGAATCTGGCGCAATCGATCGCACGGCAAGAGAACAAGAAGGTTCTTTTGATCGACGCGGATCTGCGCGCTTCCCGTTTGCATCTGGCCATGGGAGCTGCGGGAACCCCAGGCCTGGCAGATTACCTGGGCGGCGACGCGGACGAGACGCAAATCATTCAGATTGGGCCAAAGGGCAATCTTTGCTTCATCCCGGGCGGCAGCATAGCTTCGAATCCGAGCGAGCTCTTGCTCACCGAAAAGATGAAAGTCCTTTTAGACAAGCTGACCCCCATATTCGATTGGATCATTATTGATTCGCCGCCGGCGATTGCCGTCCATGATGCGAGTATCCTCGCCGATTCGTGCGACGGTGTGCTCTTCGTGGTGCGCGCCGGCAGTACGGATTTTGAAGTTGCGCAACGAGCTGCCGGAGAATTTCGCCCGGAAAGTCTGCTGGGAGTAGTGTTAAACCGCGTCGATAGGAACGAGACCTACGGCGATTACTATTACGGATACAACGCCGACGCAGAGCCTAAATAAGGTCCAGGCTTAAGCCTTTTACGAAGTTGAGGGCGCAACTTTTGAAGCCGCAACCGACACGTTTGCTTCGCCTCGCCTCAGAAACCAGTAAACCGGCAGAAGCAAAGCCAGCCCGATCAGGAAAAAGACGACCCCGCCTTCCCGGTGCAATCTTCCAAATAGAAAATCAGGATTAACGTAACTCGCAAGGATTGTCAGTGTTGCGATTCTTACGCCGTTCTTGACGATCATCATCAGCAGGCCGGCAATCAAAAATACCGCCTTCTTCCAGAATTTCGAAAATGAGAAATAGGCCACCAGCAAAGCCAGAATGAGCAGCGCAATGCTGGAACGGATGCCGCTGCACTCCTGGGCGACTTCAATGCTCAGACGGGGCAAATGAAAAATGAACCCGTCCCGCAGGGCTGGCACTCCGGTCCAGTCAAAAATCTTTTCCGCAACATCTGCCGACCCAGCTTGCAGCACGTAGATCAAACGATTTAATACCGGGTCCGGCAACGGAATCAGGAAACCGAGCATCGCGAAGGGAAACCAGTCCGACTGGAAACAACGAATCCCGAAAATCGCGATGAATCCGGAAATCACAAGCAGCACGAACGACAGAATCCAGCCGCGCAACGCCATACCCTGCCCAACGAGACCGAACGCCACGACCGCGGCAAGTGTCACGGCCGGAATCGCGACCATGGAGGCACTTTTGAGATCAAGCGAAGTGTGGGCCATTCTTTCGCGGTCGAGAAAGAGCAACCACGCAACAAGGAAGGGAATGATCAAAATATGCGAAGCGTTTTCGTCGGTCAGAGCGTATCGCACCAACGCGTATAACGGCTTCCAGAATATAAGGGAGCAAATCAGAATCCAGCCTGCGAACACTGACCATGGATGGCGGACTGGGTTAAATGCAGAACTCAAGAACTCACTCCGGTGTCAGTGTGGTTCTGGTAGTCGGCGGATGACCGCATCCACAAAACCTCGAGTCTACTCTCTCAATCCTTGAATGTTTCCGCGCGGCGCACATAATGCCGCTCGTAGTATTTCAGATATTCGCCAGAGCGCGCATGTTCCAGCCAGTCCGTGTTCTGGATGTACCAGTCGATGGTGCGACGGATGCCCTCGTCGAAGGAAACTTGCGGCTTCCATCCCAGCTCCTTCTGGATTTTGGAACTGTCTAACGCATAACGGCGATCATGACCGGGGCGATCCTGAACATACTTAATCAGAGATTCTGGTTTACCGAGATGGGCAAGGATGGTCCGCACGATCTTCATGTTCGGCTGAGGTGAGCCGGCAGAGACGTTATAAATGGATCCGGTTTTTCCCTGCTCGAGGGTTACGGCGATCGCGCGGCAATAATCTTCGACGAAAAGCCAATCGCGTTCTTGCATACCGTCCCCATAGATGGGAAGCGGCTTGTCTTCGCGGGCATTCGCGATCATTAAGGGAATCAATTTTTCAGGGAACTGGAACGGACCGTAGTTATTCGTGCAGCGCAGCACGACGGCGGAAATACCAAACGTGTTGGCATAGGCGGAGACAAAATGATCCGCCGAGGCCTTGCTGGCGGCATAGGGGCTGCGCGGGTCCAGATGAGTTTCTTCCGTGAAACTCGCCCCCGCCGGAGCGCTTCCATAAACTTCGTCCGTGCTGATGTGGATGAAACGCGGCAAATGAAATTTTCGCGCCGCCTCCAACAGGCACTGCGTTCCAAGGATATTGGTCAGAAGAAATGGCGAAGCGTCCTCAATGCTGCGGTCCACGTGCGTTTCAGCGGCGAAATTAACGACGGCATCGAGCCCCTTGCCAAAAACGTCAGCTACGGCCGTCGCGTCGCAAATGTCCCCTCGAACAAAGGAGTAGCGGGGGTTCGAGGCGATGTCCGCAAGACTCTCCGGATTTCCCGCGTAGGTCAGCTTATCGAAATTGATGATTTCGACGCCGCGATCCGAGCCCAATAGGTGCCGGATGAAGTTGGAACCAATGAAGCCTGCGCCGCCTGTAACCAAAACTTTCAAAGTATTACTCCCTTCGGATGCTTTGAGAATCGCTCGCTGAAAAAACCTATTCCGAGTGCTTTCCCCGGTGCGGCGGTATTCCTCGCCCCGGCATCTTGTTGGCACCGGTTTTGGCAACGAGATTTGTGGCGTGCAGCAAAGAGTCGAATGTGCCGGCGTCCGTCCACCACCCATCCAGGATGCTATGGGTCAGGGTTCCTTCTTTCAAATACATATTGTTAACGTCCGTGATTTCCAACTCGTTCCGCCAACTCGGTTTGGTGCGGCCGATTTTCTCGAAAACGCTGGCATCGTAGAAGTAGATCCCGGTCACCGCATAATTCGATTTCGGTGCTTTGGGTTTTTCTTCGATGCCCAATATCTTCTCGTTCGAAAATTCCGGGCAGCCAAACCGCTCCGGATCGGTGACCTCTTTCAGGATGATATGCGCGCCTTTCTCCTGCTTCTCGAAAGCATCCTTGGAAGAGGCGATGTTGTTTTCTATGATGTTGTCCCCGAGAACGACGCAAATCTTCTCGCCTTCCACGAACGGCTCGGCAAGGCGCAGAGCATCGGCAATCCCTCCTTCGCCTTCCTGGTAGGTGTAATGAATGCGGCGCAACTCAAAATCCTTGCCGTTCGAAAGAAGCCGGAGAAAGTCACCGGAATTCTGGCCGCCGGTGACGATGATGATGTCGCGAATGCCCGCATCCACTAATGTCTGGATTGGATAAAAAACCATGGGGCGGTCAAACACGGGAAGTAAATGCTTATTGGTGACTCGCGTGAGCGGATACAGCCGGGATCCCTTCCCTCCCGCCAAGACCACACCTTTCATAGAATCTCTCTCCTTAGAACAATCGCATTATCTCGAATGATCGATCTGGTTCGGCCCCAGACTAGCACAGTCAACCGACCCCAAGGCCGCGCCCTGGGTGACCGGGACCTACGCGAAAGCGCAAAATAGACACAGAGGTAGCAACGCTGGGTAGCAGTGCAGTTCATGGGCCGCAGCTCAAATGAGAACATCATGCCCGACAACACGTTTGGGGCGGGCTGGTCGTTGGGTAAGTTCATTGTTATCAATAGTGGCAAGGAAAGCGACCGCGTTTGATAGGTGTCTCAAAAGGAGAGTTAGACTCGCCTTGTGTCTCGCTCTAGAAATGAAGTTACGCGAACGCCTGTAACTCATTAATAGTAAAAACTTTAACGTATACAGGATTGCCCTTACAGAGGGCGGAAAGTGGAAAGACTTTGGAACAATTGAGTAGGGTGCTTCTCTCTCGTGTGCGGTCGGTGGTTAGATGAGGATGTCCCTGCGGGCCACCCTCCTCATGCTCCTGTAATTGACTCAATAGAATGCGGTTAGATTGTCTTCTAATTCGCGATCTGCGAGCGGTCACTTCGGCTATGGCAGGGGAATTGCCATTGATCTTAGATAGAAGTGCAGAACTTGAATGTGACTTTAATGGCGGTAGCTTGTCCGAGCGGAGACTCAATCGTGAATACGGCCTGTTCCAACCTCTCAATCTATCCCAGTCAGCTTCCCTGGTTTGCTTTGCAGGTGCATTCTGGCAAAGAGGGTTGGATTTCCGATCACTTGTTGGGACAAGGGTATGAGTGTTTTCTCCCTAAATACAAAACGATTCGCCAATGGTCTGATCGTAAGAAGCAAATGGAACTTGCGCTCTTTCCAGGTTATTTGTTTTGCCGTTTCGATCCTCTGGTCCGCTTGCCCGTATTAAAAACGCCTGGCGTCATTCAGGCCGTGGGATGCAACCGGACTCCTGTAGCGATTGCAGAAGAAGAGATCCAAGCAATCCAGCGGATAGTTGAATCCGGCCTTTCCACGCAACCTTGGCCCTATCTCGCGATCGGTGATCGAGTGCGAATTCGATCGGGCGCTCTTCGAGGCCTGGAAGGAATTCTGATCTTAGTGAAAGGGAATCGGCGGCTGGTGCTTTCCGTGACGCTGCTGCAAAGATCTGTCGCCGTCGAGTTGGATTCGGGAGCGGTCGAAATGAGCGCGGATCACGTCGCGGCAAGAAAACAGCATCACAGTCTGGATCAACTTGCTGCCTGCGAATCCTAGGGAAGTAATTGCCTTCAGAACATGCAAACATTGATTCCATCGCCTAACAGCAAGAGCCAGGGAGAGACGTCGCGCTCATCCGGCGCCACCGTCGAATACGGCCGGTCCGTGTCCGCGGTAGAAATCTCGGTGCGCTCCGTTCACCAGTTGTCGCCGATTGAGGATTCGCGTTGGAACGAATTCCTGATGAGAAGTTCGGATGCATCTTTATTCCATAGTTCGCAATGGCTGAAGGCGCTGCGGCAGACCTACGGATACAAGCCAGTGGTCTATACGACGGCGGGCCCTGAGGAAAAATTGCAAAATGGCCTGGTTTTATGCGAAGTCGAGAGTCAACTGACAGGGCCCCGCTTGGTCTCGCTGCCTTTTTCGGATTATTGTCAGCCATTAGCAGAGAGCAGCGAGGATCTCTGCCGGTTATTTAAGTCAGTCGAAGAGCAAGTTTCGAAAAACGGATGGCGATATTTCGAGGTACGTCCGTTGACCCCAACGGGAATCGCCAGACCCAAATGGCAAACATCGGCAGTCTATCTCCATCATCACATCGATCTTGAGCCTGACATCGAAGCCCTATACCAGAATTTGCACCGGGATTCGGTGCAACGAAAAATCCGCAGAGCGGAGCGCGATGGCTTGAAATATGCCATCGGCAGCGCAGAGCCGTTGCTGGATGCTTTTTATCGAATCATGGTGCAGACACGGCGCCGGCACGGTGTGCCGCCCCAGCCAAAGAAGTGGTTCCGTTCTCTGGTGGAAAATTTCGGTGAAGCCCTGCAAATTCGAGTGGCGTTCAATGCCTCAGAGCCGGTTGCTGCGATGATGACCATCCGCCACAAAGACACCTTGATTTACAAATATGGTGGCTCGGACGTCCGTTACAACAAAATGGGCGGCATGCATTTGTTGTATTGGAATTCGATCCAGGACGCCAAGCGTTGGGGGCTACGGACCTTCGATCTAGGTAGAACTGACGCCCATCAATCGGGGCTGGCGACGTTCAAGAAGCGTTGGGGTGCTACGGAGTCCTCGTTGTCCTACTCCCGTTACTCCGACGCCGGGGACGGTTTCCATAGCTTTGAAGCGGCGGCGCCCAATTGGAAGATGCGCACCGCCAAGTATGTTTTCGAGCACACGCCGAATGCAGTCTTGCCGGCTTTGGGCAGCCTGCTTTACAGACACTTCGGCTGAAAATTGCCTTCCATTGAGCCTTCCAGACGCGGATAAGGGATAAATTAACCGGGCCAATCTTTGGGAAGTTCCTGTAGGAATTCGCGGAAAAGACTTAGGTGAAAGGCCTTAGGTCAACTTTGGCGGTCAGGAATAGGTTTGCACGACAAGAGCATATGTTTTCCCATGTCTTCCGCAAGCCGCTCTAAGCATCGACCAGGATTTGCACCGGACCACACCGACCAGCAATAAGGTCATTAGTAATAACGAGTTACAGCGTTGTTTTGTGGGATGCCCGGGCTGTTTGTTGACGAGGGATTGGTCCACGAATTGCACCTACCCTATCAATGACGGGTTTCCCGCACTAGGGAAACGACTTAGGGGTGGAACCAAGGATTCCTTAAGTTCTTTATTCCAGGGCTGTAGACGTAACCGCGATAAGGGAGCGGCAGAAAGAAAAATGGCAACAAACACCAGTAATGCGCGCTTGCACAAGGGTATGCCTTTGCCTCTGCAAGCGAGCCCCAGAATTGTAAAGCGACGCCCCGCTTTAAAAGCTTCCGATTTGATGTTAGGTATCCTTCCCGAAGACCTCTTTTTGGGCATTCTTTGCCTCGAACGGAAGCGCGCCGAGCGTTCGAATCGACGGTTTCTTTTGTTGCTGCTCGAAGCCGTCGATGAAGGGGTCAATGGCCACCATCAGGAAATCCTGAAGGGTTTGGTAAAGTCCGCGAATCAAGCTCGGCGAGAGACGGATGTTGCTGGCTGGTATAAGCAGGACCGCACGCTGGGAGTGATGTTCACGGAATTGGGTCCTCAGGATGACACCGAGATCAAGGCCACCTTAATTTCGAAGGTGAATAAGACCCTTACTGTCCACCTGACTCCTGCCGAATTGCGCCAGGTGCGCGTTTCGGTCCATATCTTCTCGGATGAGACTAGCGACGACGATTCCGATCTGACCGCGAATCCGACGCTGTATCCGGACATTCAGCAGTTGCATACCACAAAGAAATATTCGTTCCTGTTGAAGAGAGTGATCGATGTGATGGGCAGTCTCGTTGCCTTGATCGTTCTTTCTCCCGTATTTTTGCTGATCGCGCTGCTCGTGAAATTGACTTCGAAGGGCCCGGTGCTCTTCAAGCAAGAACGTTTGGGACAGTTCGGCACCACCTTCGGTTGCCTGAAGTTTCGTTCCATGTACGCCAACAACGATCCCAAGATTCACCAACTTTTCATGAAGCAGATGATCGCCGGCAAGGCAAAGACGGGTGACGGTAAGCCTGTTTACAAAATGAAGGATGACCCGCGGATCACAAGTATCGGCAAGATCATTCGCCGGGCGAGCTTGGACGAATTGCCCCAGTTCATCAATGTGTTGAAGGGCGAAATGTCTCTCGTGGGACCGCGGCCTCCACTGGCCTACGAATACCGCGAATATGACGTTTGGCACCGCCGGCGAGTCCTCGAGATCAAGCCAGGAATCACCGGTCTATGGCAAGTTCGCGGCCGCAGCCGTGTGAGCTTCGACGAAATGGTGCGGCTTGATCTGCAATATGCCCGTGGATGGTCCTTGTGGCTGGACATTCAGATTCTGTTGAAGACTCCGGCTGCGGTGGTATCCGGCGACGGCGCCTACTAGCTTCCCTTCTGTACTTTCTTGTTTTACCTGCCATGCGGACGGCTGTCGAAGCCGCGCGCATGGCGAACACCTCGGCAGCGGCTCATCGAACTGAAGTCTCGTTTCCTGGTTTGAGGAATGTGTTCGCTTAATTTCCCCGTTCGAAGATCTCGCCCAAAGTACCTTGGAAATATACTCTTTCATAATGAACGTCAATTCGCCGACACAGGGTGGCGTTTCCGCAATTAAGAGCATTCCGTCTGTCTTAAATGTCTAGTTTTTGCGAGAGAATGGTTAAAGATATGAGCGAAAGTCCAGTGTGCGTGCAATCGGAAAGGGAACCGGTGTTGCAACAGAGCGAAAAGGCTCCAGTCTCGATACCGAAGAAGGCCGCAGTCCGCGAGAAGACCATCTGGATTGATATCGACAACTCGCCTCACGTCCCCTTCTTCATCCCCATCATCGAAGAGTTGGAACAAGAGGGGTTCACGCTGCTCCTGACCGCGCGCGACATGTATCAGGTGTGCGACTTGTTGGATTTCTTCCACCTCCGCTCGCGGGTAAAGGTGATCGGTGGACATGGCGGGAAGAACAAAATCCTCAAGGTTCTCGTCAATTGCGTGCGGGCTGGACAGCTGTTTCCATTGATTGCCAGGCAGCGCCCCGATCTCGCGGTTTCCCACGGATCGCGGGCTCAAGTGTTGGTGTGCAAAACGCTTGGAATTCCCTCCGTAATGATGCATGACTACGAGCACAGCACAAAGACAGGATTTCTCGAGGCGGAATGGACTTTGACGCCGGACATTATTCCCACCGCGGCGATGAGCCATCACGGATCACGCACGCTCAAGTACCCCGGGCTCAAGGAAGACGTGTACGTTCCGCGCTTCAAGGCCGATCCCTCTCTTTTGCGCGACTTGAAAATCGCCGATGATGATTTGCTGATCACCTTGCGGCCGCCGGCGACTGAAGCTCACTATCACAATCCCGAGAGCGAGATGTTGTTCGCGGCGACGCTAAAGCTGATTGCAGGCAAGTCCAAAATTCGAGCTGTGACCTTGCCGAGAAATGGCAGGCAAGCTGCCCAACTACGGAAGGATTGGGCCGAACTGATTGCTTCGGGCCACATGATCATTCCGGATCACCCGGTGGACGGTTTGAACCTGATCTGGTTTTCGGATCTGGTGATCAGCGGCGGCGGCACCATGAATCGTGAAGCTGCCGCGCTCAATGTCCCCGTGTACAGCATATTTCGCGGCAAGATTGGGGCCGTTGACCGCTATCTCGCTGAGTCTGGCCGTTTGATTTTGCTCGAATCCGTGCAGGATGTGGGAACCAAGGTTGATTTGAAGCGCCGCGAAAAGTCTTTGCAGGTTTCTCTAACGCGGCCCGAGACTCTGAAGAGCATTATTCAGTCCATCATCACCATCGGGGAGGCAGAGTGTTCACCAAAGAAGAAGTCGTAAAGGTAAAGGACATGGCTTCTGCGCAATTGCAGCCGAACGCGACGCGAAAGGTCAGCGTCCCGCAACTCATTGATCTTTCTATCCGTGGACTCGGGCCCATGTTCAACGAGAAGGAACAAGTCTTCTGCTATCGCAGAACGAAGACACCCGAGGGATTACGCCAGGAAGGCTTGTCTCCACGCTATACGATCATGACGTTGCTTGGGCTGATCGAACTGGAAAAGGGCGGAGGAAAGTCGCCATTCTCCATCGATGGATTATTGAATCGGCTTTTGGAGAATCGTTTATGGCCGGAAAGTGCGGGAGATTTCGGATTATTGGCATGGTTGACGGCCGTGCGCGCCCCGGAAAAGCTTCCCGCATTGTTCAGCAGGTTCGATACAAAAAATGCGTTTGAAAAATATTCGGATCTTCGCAATGGCAACACGATGGAGATGGCGTGGTTTCTGACCGGACTGTCCTATGTGGCGATGTCCGGGCAATCCGGCATTCCAGATATCCGAAGCTTAGCGGAGGCTACGTATCAAGCGCTGGTGAACAACCAGGGCCATGGCGCATTTTTTGGGCATTTGGATAAATCGAAGTCAAACTCAGGCAAGATGCGTGGCTGGATGGGCAGTTTCGCGGACCAGGTCTACCCCATTCTCGCGTTTACGCGGTATAGCCAGGCTTTTCAGTCCAAAGACGCGCTGAAGCGCGCGTTGGAATGCGCGCGGGGAATTTGCAAGGCACAAGGTCCTCTTGGCCAGTGGTGGTGGCATTACGATTCGCGAGTCGGGCGTGTTGCCAGCATGTACCCGGTCTTCTCGGTGCACCAGGATGCGATGGCCCCCATGGTTCTGTTCGCCGTCGGCGAAGCCACCGGCGAAGACTTCCGCGAGCCGATCTACAAGGGTCTGGAATGGATTGGCGGAGCAAACGAACTAGGGAAGGATTTGCGCGATTCGACCAACGATCTGGTGTGGCGCCGCATACATCCGGTACCGGAATCGTCCATGAAACTGGATGTGTTGATGTCGCATTTTCATGTTTACCGCGATGCCTCCGCGCGCTCGATGGATATTCTGTGGGAATGCCGCCCCTACCATTTGGGCTGGTTGCTTTATGCCTTCGCGGGCCGCGCCGGCGATCAGCAAGTTCGCTGACGCACGCTGTGGGAATTCTCTAAGAGGAATATAAGAGATGCCAACGAATACCCGAACTGAGTTAGCGGATCAGCTTATGCCTACCACCAGCTCCAAACCCGCAAAGATCATGATCGTCGTCGGTGCCCGGCCAAATTTCATGAAGGCCGCGCCCTTAATGGCGGCGATTCGCGTTTACAATCAGCGAGCGGAACAGAAGGCCGGCTCGGAGAAAATCCAGCCGGTTCTCGTCCACACCGGGCAGCATTATGACGAAGCCATGTCCGGATCGTTTTTCACCGATCTGAAGATTCCGAAGCCCGACGTTTACCTGGGCGTGGGTTCCAGTTCACATGCCGCGCAAACTGCGGAAATCATGCGGAAGTTCGAAGAAGTTCTTCTGAACGAGCGCCCCGACGCACTTATTATCGTGGGAGACGTGAACTCGACGGTGGCCTGCGCCTTGGTCGCCGCGAAGATCTCCTTCGACTCGCAGGGTTCAAGACCGTTGATTGCCCACGTGGAAGCCGGCTTGCGCTCCTTCGATAAAGGCATGCCGGAAGAAGTCAACCGCATCCTCACCGATCACTTGTCGGATCTGCTTTTCGTCACGGAAGAAAGCGGCATACAGAATCTCCTCCACGAAGGCATTCCTCAGGAAAAGATCCACCTCGTGGGCAACACCATGATTGATTCGCTCCTGGCATTTCAGGATCAAGCGGATAATTCCAACATTCTGTCGCAATTAGGCCTGCGACAAGCCGGCGCCTCCGGAACGCCTGCAGTCGGCAGCGTCGCGCGCTACGCCTTGTTAACCTTGCATCGTCCCTCAAACGTCGATCAGCACGACACGTTTGCTGACATTCTCGACGGTATCAAAGAGCTGTCCAGCTCGCTCCCGATCATCTTCCCGGTCCATCCGAGGACACGCAAACGGATTGTCGAACTTGGACTCGAACATTTTTTCGCGCTTGCTCAGAACGGCAACACTCCCCCTTCTACTGCGGCCCGAACAAATGAGATTCATCTCGTCGATCCATTAGGCTACCTCGATTTTCTCTGCCTTATGAAGCAGGCGGCTCTCGTGATCACTGATTCCGGCGGCATTCAGGAGGAAACCACTTGCCTGGGAGTTCCTTGCGTCACGGTTCGCGATAACACGGAACGTCCGATTACCGTTACTTGCGGAACCAATTTGATCGCGGGAACAGACCCTGCCGACATCCGCGATGCCGTTTCTCAACAGATTTCTCGCCAGCACACGCACCAGATTCCCGCGTTGTGGGACGGTAAAGCGGCTGAACGGATTTCTGGCCTGCTTCTCGACGCGATTCGCAAGAAAAATGCCGAATTGCCGGGTGCAAACTAGGCAGACACGACGGTACTGGCGCTCCTAGGTCCACCGTCTTAAGTGGCACAATCTGCTGCGGTTACCGGCATAGCGCGTTATGCTCGATTGCCCCATTTCGGGGCAGGTTCTCGTCCTGTACTGAATCTGGCCCACATTACACTAGTCATCCCCGGAGGCAGCCGCTAGTCTAAGTCCTGACGTTGCTATTCGACGGGAGATTTCCTGATGTCCAGACTGAGCCGCTTTTTCTGTTTCATGATTTTGTTTTTCTTATTTATTGCGTCGGGAGTTTCCGCAACCACGTACTATGTTTCAACGAGTGGCTCCGACTCGAATAGCGGAACGTCAGAAAGCTCTCCTTGGGCGCACCTGCCGGGTATGGCTAATTGGACAGGCAGCCACACGCCGGCGGCTGGCGACTCTTTTATCCTTCGCGGCTGTGACGTGTGGACCAACTCCAGTTTCCCGATAACCTGGAAGTGGAGCGGTGCCAGCGGAAATCCGATCACCGTCGGCGTTGACCAGACCTGGTACAACTCCGGTACTTGTCCTTCGAGTTGGAACCGTCCGGTGTTCAACGCTGGCGGGACCGCCATTCAACCCCCGGAATGCTCTGGCGGTAACTCCAATAAGTTTCTGGTTTTTAATTCCGCAACCTACGTGACCTTTAACTGGATCGAGCTGACCGGCTTGTACTGGAATTCGGATCAATACAATTCTTGCTGGAGCACCACCGCTTTCGTTTCCGCCAACGGTTCGGATTACATCACGCTGAGCAACTTCTATATCCACAACTGGTCTGTCGGTCCTTCGGCCACTGACGCGGACCACCTGATCGCTGTGGGTTCCGGTTCCCCGTGGTGCGACAACTGCCTTCTTACGAATAGCGTCATTGACGGCTCGGCGAGCAACAAGAACTCCGGCGTCGGCGTGCAATGGAGCACATCGAATACCGTGATTCACAACGTAACCAATGCTTTCAAACCCATCACCCATGGGGTGTTTGCGAATAACAACGTCTACGGCGTAAATATGTCGTTCGATGGCGAAAGCCATCCCAATTGTTTTGAGTCCACCGGTTCGTTGTCGAGCAACCACGATTTTTACATCTACAACAACCGCATTCATGACAATTTCGTTTGCGAGGGATTGCAGGTCGGCAATCCGAATGAGATCGATTATGTCTGGAATAACATCTGGTACAACAACACCAGTGTTGGAGCCAACGGACCGCAAGTTCCCCAATCGGAAACTCCCAATTCATTTTATTTCTGGAACAACACGGTTGTAGGTTGGACGAGTTGCGTGCAGTCTGCCGGGCACGGTTTCAGCTGGACCGGCACTTTTGCGGCGCAAAACAATTATTGCATCAACAGCAATGGTGCCTCAGTCGACGGCTCACCAAGCGCTGGCACGGTGACGGTGGGCAATAACATCGGTGTCACGACGGCGACTGCCACAAGTCAGGGCTTCACGAGTGCCGAAGCGTATGTATACTCGCCCGCGAGTTCCAATTGCAACGGGATTGCCTCCAATTGCCCGATTGGCGCTGGCGTGAATCTTTCCGGGATGGCCACCGGTCAGGTTACAGCCCTGCAGCAGGACACGACTTATGCCTGCGAACAAGGAACGGTGAATGGCGTCGTTCAAGCAGTCTGCAACCAGCGCACCGCGAATACCCGCCCGGGTAGCGGTGCTTGGGATGTGGGTGCCTATGAATATGGCGGCTCTGCCACCACGACGACGAAACCCAATCCGCCGACAGGGCTTTCCGCAACTGTTCAGTAACTGTCACAGGGACCTTTTTTGGCAAATGCTGCAGGCTTGATTGAATTGCCTGCGGAAGGATTGCCCGCATCTTTTTGAGTTAGAACCGCCAGCCTTGGAAGATGGGCGCAGCAAATCACCATCAAAAATTATAAATCTCGCAGTTCTTCTTCAGACAAGCGAATGGAGAACTGCGAGACCTTCTTTGTAACCGTCTGTTCTAATAGGCAAATCGGCTAACCCGTATAATGAGTTGCCGCCTTTTGCTGCTTCCCCAAAGGCAATCGTAATGCCCGACAAGGTCACCGTCGCCAGTCAATCCGAATCCGAACTCTCCCCTGGGGAGCATCTTGCCGCTGTCCCATTGGCAACGCCTGTCAGCACAGCTCCTCCTCCGGCCAAAGATCGTTCCCTGGCTCATGCGATAGGGAAGAACACCATTTTTGGCGTTGTCGCTCGCGTCGCCCAAGCCGGAACGCGTCTGATCACTGTGCCTATCGTGATCGCGCATTTGGGGCTCGGTGGCTACGGAATCTGGGCGATTATCATGACCGCAGCGGCGTATATGCGGTTTGGAAGCATCGGCATCAAGTCCGCCTTTCAGAAATATGTTGCGGAGGCGACCGGGAACGGCAATTACGAGCAAGCCAACCGGTTACTGAGCACCGGAAGCGCGGCGATGTTTGTGTTGTCTGTTGCGGGGCTCGTGCCTATTTCCTTGTTCTCTCGCCAACTGGCGAGCACCCTTGGGGTCCCACCGGAGTTTCTGAAATCGGCGGCGGGAGCAATCTCCATGCTCGCCGTGATCATGGTGCTCTCCAACGTTGCCGCGGCCTATGAGGCCATCATCATGGGCGGCCACCGCATCGACCTGGCCAGGAAATTTACGACCTTCTTCAACGTGGCGGAAGCCGTGGGTATCATTCTGGTCCTTCATTACGGTCTGGGATTGTTCGCTATGGCCACGGTAATGGGCGTCTCCGAGGTCGGCTTCATCGCGTGCTGTTATGTAGCCGCGAAGAAAGTCGTCCCGGAAGTTCAGCTCGGCAGGACACATATCACTCGCGCGGTTTTGCCGGAACTGTTTCGATACGCCGGCAGCTATCAGCTGGTCAACGTGATGGAAGTGGTGTATGCCGCAATTATTCCTGTGGCCCTCTTGCGCGTGTTTGGTGACGAAGCCGCCGGCGTATACGCGTTAGCCAACCGCCTGGAATCCTCAGCGCTGATGCTGCCTGATGCCTTTCTACTGCCAATTCTTTCGGGCGGCGCAAAAGTCTATAATTCCGGCTCGCCGGACGAAATGAACCGCTTGATTTCCAAATCCTTTAAAGTAACTTTGGCGCTTTCGTTGCTCCCCTTGGCGTTCTTAGGGGTTTTTGGAACGACCATCGTTTACGCTTGGACAGGACAATCGCCGGCTTCCTTGCAGGCCACCTTATGGCTCCTGTGCATCACGGGATTCTTCTATTCCTTCTCGATTCTCGCCCTGGTGCTTTATAGGACATCCGGAAGGGCCCTGCACGACAACATCCGGCAGCTGCTAAGAATCTTGATGTTGTTCAGCGTGGCCTTGTTTGCCGCCAGGGCTGGCTATCTCGGCGTCTTGACTGGCCTGGCCTGCGCGGAACTGTTCGGAATGGTATTCATGCTCTACGCCATATCCAAGACTTACCCGGGCTTTCATCTGCAATCCATGCTGCCCCAGACGCTGAAGCTCCTGGTGACAACTGCCATTTGCATCGCCGTGGGAATTCTATTTAGCCACGCGCCTTTGCCGGCGTCGCTCAACCCGCGCATGCTTGCTACCGTTCAATTGGCCTTGGCTTTTGCGGGCTGTGTGCTGGCCGCCGGACCTGCGTTGTGGGTAACGAAGTCGGTCACTGCCGAAGAAAAAAGCGCGCTTCTTCATGCTCTGGTGCCGCGCAGGTTTCGCAGCGCCTAAGCTCCGGTTTGCGTGAAACGCATCGGTGAATCGGCTTGAAGATCAAAGCAACATTTGAATTGACTGCGGTAGAATTAGGAATTGCTGGCAGGAGCG
>Ga0210383_10000388_pt1 | contig 42003 bp, 30 predicted proteins | sample IncBWC14OmetaG_FD_160072 | JGI IMG/M metagenome (GOLD analysis project Ga0210383, IMG submission 160072) | Forest soil microbial communities from Barre Woods Harvard Forest LTER site, Petersham, Massachusetts, United States - Inc-BW-C-14-O ...
TTCTCCGGGTTTTTCTCGGCTGGCTGGCGGATCATCGCCTGCACATACCCCGTTTTCACCTTCGAGCGAACTTGATTCGCGCGACGACGGCCTTTTTTACCAGTCCCGAGATAAAATAGCGGCGTGTGTGGAATCTGCGGCTTCGCCGGCTCTAGCGATTCGCAAAAGGCTGAATCTCGCGTCAGGACCATGACTGCGGCGATGGTTCATCGCGGCCCGGATGAAGACGGTTTTCTCGCAAACGATCCTCGTGTCCCGGGACTCGCTCTCGGAATGCGCCGCCTGAGCATCATCGATCTCGCTGGCGGTCAACAGCCTATCTGGAACGAATCCCGCAATGTGGTCGTGGTCTTCAACGGCGAGCTCTACAATTACAAGGAGCTCCGCGAACGCCTTACCCTCGCTGGCCATCGGTTCAACTCGAAATCGGATACCGAAATCCTTGTTCATGGATGGGAAGAGTGGGGCGAGGACCTTCTGCAAGAGTTGCGCGGTATGTTTGCTTTTGCTCTTCTGGATCTTCGCAAACATTTTGCCACCGTGCCCATACTGTTCCTTGCGCGCGATCCCGTCGGCATCAAGCCGCTCTACTATTCGCAAACTCCGCAGGGTTTCGTTTTTGCGTCGGAGCTTCGCGCTCTTCTCGCAAGCGACTTCGTGCAGCGAAATTTGTCGCAGGATGCGCTGACTTCTTATTTGCTGTTCGGCAGCGTGTCCGAACCAGTTACACTCGTTGAGCACGTCTTTTCCGTGCCCCCAGGTCATCGCCTTTTGTTGCATCTGCCGGATCGCCGCCGATCCCCGCGCCCTCGTCCATGGTGGGATCCGACCCGAAGCCCTGCGGCCAAAGATTTCAACCGTCCAAAGGACTTTAATTCGGCTTCCTACTCTCTGCGTCCGCTGCTCGAAGACGCCGTCCGCGCCCATCTAATTGCCGATGTGCCCGTGGGCCTCTTTCTTTCCAGTGGCCTCGATTCCACCGCCATCGCCGCTCTTGCCGCTCGCGCGCAGCAGGGCATCCGCAGCTTCACCCTGTCCTTTCCAGACACCCCCTATGACGAAGCACCATTGGCTCGCGTCGTGGCGCAGCGCACTGGCACGAACCACACCGAAGTTCCCTTGCACGGCGCGGATATGCTGGCGCGTCTGGACCAAGCCTTGGCCGCGCTCGATCAACCGACCATGGACGGCATCAACACCTACTTCGTTTCCTGGGCCGCGCGAGAAGTCGGATTGAAAGTCGCGCTGTCAGGCTTGGGTGGTGACGAGCTTTTTGCGGGTTACCGGACTTTTAGCGACACGGCAAAACTTCAGCGTTTGGAAACGCTGTCTCATTTCGTGCCCGCGCCCTTTCGTCGTCTCAGCGCTCCTTTAGTGCGCTCATTCGCAAGCCGGGACGGGTCGCCGGACGCAGCGCGAAAGGCCGGTGACGCATGGACCCTGCCTGACGCACTTCCGCATCCGTATTTCTTTTCGCGATTATTGTTTCCTCCCTCTGAACTCTCGCGCCTCACCCAGCCAAAATTTCGCAGCAGCGCTGTAGCCGCCGATGGCGCCACTCTTGACCCCACCTGGCTTGCCTGGCTCGAACGTGCTTCCGATCAGGCCAATCTCCTTGAGCCGGTCGCCGGAATTTCCTGGTTGGAAATGCGCACTTATATGGTCAGCACCCTTCTGCGAGATACGGACTCCGTCAGCATGGCTCGTTCTCTTGAGGTGCGCGTTCCTCTTTTGGATACCCCCCTCATCGAGTTCATGTGTGCGCTTCCCGATCAGGCTCGCATGCAACCCGGTCAGCCGACGACCCGCTCCAAGGCTTTGTTGCTCGCCGCTCTGGACGGGATTTTCCCCGCAGAGGTGCTCGATCAGAAAAAGCGTACGTTCACGTTGCCTTGGGAGGACTGGTTGCGCACCTCGCTGCGCCCCCGCATCGAAGCCAGCTTTTCAAACTTGGCCCCCGCTCTCGCGCCTCATCTACATACTGCGGGCGTTCGCTCAGTGTGGGATAATTTTTTGCGCGCTCAGACCACCTGGTCCCGCCCCTGGTCGCTCTACGTTTTGAACGAATGGTGCCGTCACCACTTGTCCTGAACCGGTTTTAGCCCTACTTCCGCTCCCTGCTAAGATTGGCACAATGAATATTCTCGGAATCAACGCCTATCACGGCAACGCCTCCGCCGCGCTGCTGTGTGACGGCCGTCTTGTCGCGGCCGTCGAAGAGGAACGTTTCAATCGCGTGAAGTACGCCGCCGGTTTTCCCGCGGCGGCAATTCGTTACTGCCTCAAAGAGGCCGGCATCACCCTCTCCGATATCGATCATGTCGCCGTTCCGCGCAATCCCTATGCCCGTCTCGCCACCAAGCTTTTTTACGCCATGAAAATGCCATCGTTCGCCCGCGAGCGAGCCCGCGTAATGACCAAATTTACCGGCATTCCCCAAGCGTTGGCCCAAGCCTTCGATAGCGACCCGCGCAAACTCAAATCGAAATTCCACCGCATCGAGCATCACCAGGCGCACCTCGCAAGCAGCTATTTCGTTTCCCCCTTCGAAGAAGCCGCGCTGCTCAGCGCCGACGGGTTAGGGGATTTTGCGAGCACCATGTGGGGCAGCGGCAGCGGTAATCGCATGAACATTGACGGCGCGATCGCGTTCCCCCATTCGCTCGGGCTCTATTACAGCGCCGTCACCCAATACCTCGGGTTCCTCAAATTCGGCGATGAATACAAAGTGATGGGGTTGGGAGCTTACGGCCATCCCCGGTACATGGAGACGTTTCGCGATATTGTCCGCTTCAGCGAAACCAGCGGTGAATTTGGCTTTCGCCTCGGCCTCGAATACTTCACGCACCACAAAACCGGCCCCGAAATGTCCTGGGCCGAAGCGGACAAGACTCCTGTGCTTGGAAAAATGTTTTCCGATCAGATGGCCAAGCTTTTGGGAGCGCCGGCTCGCCGCCCGGAAGAACCGCTCGAAGAACGCCACATGGATTTGGCGTCCTCGCTGCAAGCGCGCCTGGAGGAAATCTATCTGGGGATGCTGAGGAAGCTCGCCGCACGCACAAAATGTAGTGCCGTTTGCTTGGCTGGCGGCGTAGCTTTCAATTGCGTAGCCAACGGGAAAATTTTCGATTCCACAACTTTTGAAAAAGTCTATGTTCACCCGGCTGCCGGTGATGCGGGACTCGCCGTCGGCGCAGCCTTCTACGTCTGGCATCAAACGCTTGGCCGTCCTCGTTCTTTCGTTATGGATCACGCTTATTGGGGCCCCGGCTATTCACAACAGGAGATTGGCGCGGCGATCCAGAATAGCCCGGTCGCGCAAGACGGTTTCACCATCACCGAACTCGGCGACGACGAACTTTTGCGCCGCACCGCCGGAATCATCGCCGACGGGAAAATCCTAGGTTGGTTTCAAGGCCGCGCCGAGTGGGGTCCGCGCGCCTTGGGTAATCGCAGTATCGTTGCTGATCCACGACGCCCGGAAATGAAGGACACTCTCAATCATCGCATCAAGCATCGCGAAATCTTCCGTCCTTTCGCACCCTCCATCCTTGCCGAGAAGACTGGCGAGTGGTTTGCCAAATCTTACCCATCACCATTCATGACCCTTGCCTATTCCGTCCAACCAGACAAGCGCGACAAAATCCCCGCGCCAACTCACGTCGATGGCACCGGCCGCCTGCAGACCGTCACACGCGAAGCAAACCCCCGCTACCACGCGCTCATCAGCGAGTTTGAGAAGCAAACCGGCGTGCCTGTCGTGCTGAACACTTCTTTCAACGACAACGAGCCCATTGTTTGTCGCCCGGAAGAAGCGCTCGATTGTTTCCACCGCACCCAGATGGATGCATTGGTGCTTGGCAATATTCTGATCACAAGGCCATGAAACAAAAAAAACCGCAACTTGCACCGTGGGGTGCGCCCGTACTTCTTGGCATCCCGCTGGATCACAATTCCTCATTCCTGCGTGGCCCTGCGCAGGCTCCGCCTCAAATTCGCGCTGCCTTCCACTCTGACGCCTGGAATTCCTGGGCTGGCGCTCGAATCGATTTAGCCCAACCAGGTATGTTCGAAGACGCCGGCGACCTCTCGAATGTGCAGGAGGCGGATGCTTTCGAACGAATCGAGCAAGCCGTCTCCAAAATTGTGGAAAGTAGGAAACGGCCGGTATGCCTGGGCGGAGACCACTCGATCACCTATCCCATTCTTCGTGCCCTCGGGAAGCGCGTCCCGGGCATCACTCTCGTTCACTTTGACGCGCATCCCGATCTTTACGCCGATTACGAAGGCAATCCTCACTCCCACGCCAGCCCGTTTGCTCGCATCATGGAAAATCAATTGGCCCAGCGCCTCGTGCAAATTGGAATTCGCACGCTGAACGATCATCAGCGCGCCCAGGCAAAGAAATATGGCGTGGAAATCTACGAGATGGGCAATCTGCCGGATCTGCTAAATCTCAATCTATCCGGCCCGATCTATGTTTCCTTCGATATGGACGCGCTCGACCCGGCCTTCGCACCGGGCGTTTCTCACTGGGAGCCAGGCGGACTTTCCACCCGCGAGGCCATTCGTTATCTGCAGAGCCTTCCAACCCCAATCGTTGGCGCGGATATAGTCGAATTGAATCCTGTGCGTGACCCATCCGGCCTGACTGCAACTGTCGCCGCAAAACTCCTCAAAGAGCTACTTGGAAAAATGATCCTCGGATAGTAATAGAGATACTCGGACCTACGCCCGGGATTTGCTCGTCCTGTACAATCACAACGTGCGTGTCCTGCTGCTGAATCTCTACTATCCGCCCGACAATTCCGCGACGGCAAAAATGGCCCAGACCGTGGTCGAGGCCCTCTCGGCGAACCACGATGTCACCGTACTTTGCGGCCGCCCGTCCTACGATCCCACGGAGCGCCGCCCCTGGCGCCTCACTCAAACGGAAAATATCGGTCGAGTCCGCATCGTGCGCGTTGGTTCCACAGACTACCCTCGCCTTCAAATGCAAAAGCGTGTACTTAACTATCTTACTTATGTTCTTCTGACAGTTCCCCGAGCACTCTTTTTGCAGAGCGACGTCATCTTGGCTATGACCGACCCACCTTTCGAGGGCATCGTTGGCGCTTTTGTCGCACTTCTTAAAGGCAAGCCTTACGTTTACAACATTCGCGATATGTATCCGGACATGGCCGTCGGAGGGTCCATCGTAGGACCCGGCCTGTTGTCGCGCATTTGGGAAAAGCTGCACCGCTGGGCCCTGCGACGAGCAACTCGAGTGGTCGTTCTGGGTGAAGACATGCGCAATCGCATTCTGGCGAAATCCGTCGACCCCGCCAGAGTCGTAGTCGTGCGCGATGGGACAGAACTTCCCTCGTCCGCAAATATTCCTTTCCTGGACTCGGAAGTTATTCAAGAAATCCGCCAAGACTTTCGCTTCGTCCTTCTTCACGCCGGCAATCTTGGCTTCTACGGAGCCTGGGACACCTTGTTGGCCGCGGCCGAAAGGCTGAAGGACGATGGCGTGGGTATCGTGTTCGTCGGCGACGGCGCCCAGCGCGACCGTTTGCAAGCCGCGTCGTCCGGAATCTCCAACGTTCGCTTTCTTCCCTTCTTTCCAGGTAGTAAAATTCCCTCCGTGCTTGCCGCCGCTGACGCGCACATCATCACCGTGAAGCGCGGACTTGAAGGAGTAGTGGTCCCCAGTAAGATGTACGGGATTTTGGCGGCAGGAAAGCCCATCGTGGCGCTGGCTCCCCGCGAATGTGATGTTGTTTCCATCGGTGAAGCGAAGGGGTTTTCGATTTCCGCGGATCCCGACGACCCCGCTCAGTTCGCTTCCGTCGTCCAGCAATTGGTTCGTGATCCGGCAAGAGTTCGCCGCATGGGAGCGGCAGCGGCTGTCGCGGTTCCCGAATATGAGAGAAGCCGTGAACTCGCTAAACTTGTAAAAATCATCGAGGAGGCTCGGTTAGGCTAATGGCGGCAGAAACTTTCTGGAGTGGCAAGACTGTTCTTATCACCGGCGGCGCGTCGTTTATTGGTTCCACCTTGACGGACCGCCTCGTCGACCGAGGAACGCAAAAAGTCCGCATCGTGGACGACCTCTCCAGCGGTTCTTTGGCTAACTTGAAGCATCACCTGGGCACCAGCAAAGTAGAGTTCCTGCAAGCAGATCTTCGTGAGCCCGGAGTTGCGCGCGCCGCGACGCAAGGCGTCGATACCGTGTTTCACATCGCCGCGGATCATGGTGGCCGCGGTTATGTTGACCTACATCAGGCCGGCCCGGCCTCCAATTTTTTTCTCGACGGCCTGGTTTTCGCCGAAGCACTGAAGGCCAAGGTCAAAAAAGTAGTCTTCGCGTCTTCCGGTTGCGTCTATCCGAATTTTCTGCAGTCCGATCTGAAAAAAGAGGTTTACCTGACCGAAGACCTGACCAATGGACCGAACGACGCGGATAACACCTATGGCTGGGCCAAGCTGATGGGCGAATTCACCTTGAAAGCATACGCCAAGGAACATGGCTTGGGCGCCGCTTCCTGCCGCTACTTCACCGTCTATGGGCCTCGCGGCGTTGAAAATCACGCCGTCATCGCCATGATCGCCCGTGCTTTCTTGAAGCAGAATCCCTTCGAACTATGGGGCGACGGCACGCAAATTCGAAATTGGACCTATATTGAGGACATTGTCGAGGGCACCATTCTCGCAGGCGAAAAAATCAATGATGGGACCGCCGTGAATTTAGGAACCATGGAACGCATCCGCGTGGTGGACGCCGCGAAACTCGTTTGCGAATTGACCGGCCACCAGGCGGACATCAAGCTGCTCCCAGATATGCCCACCGGGCCGTTGAACCGTGTTGCCGATAATTCCCTGGCTAAAAAGCTCTTGAATTGGGAACCGAAGGTCATGTTCAAGGAAGGCCTGCAACGCACCATTGATTGGTATTACAAGACCAAGAATCGAGCCGAAGTTCAGCGCATCTTCAATCGCATGTTGACCGAACGATAAAATCTCGAAACGCCTGCACACGGATAATAAGAGAGTTAACGGCACCATTACGATACCGTAAATACCTGATGTCCCGCCTTGTTTTTTTCTGGCGGAATGCTCTTCGCCGGGTTAACCTATCCTTGCTGCGTGGGGCAGCATTCGCGGCTTACTCTCAGCCGCCGCCTGGCAGTTACTTGGGAGCCGGACCTAAACCGGCAACGAATCTGTACACCGGCTATCTCGCCCGAGCCGGTTCCTTCAGATCGAACACTGAGGTCGCATGAACGCGGGCCTGCTGGCGTTTCTCATCGCCCTATCTTCATCTCTCCTGCTCACCGTTCCTGTTCGCGCGTTAGCCATTCGTGTTGGCATGGTTGATTTGCCCGGCCCTCGCAAAGTGCACCTGAAACCCATTCCTCTTCTGGGTGGACTGGCGATGTACGGGGCAGTCATGCTGGCCATACTCATCGCGTTTGACGGTCCCGCCCGCGCACAAAGCGCAGGCATCGTGACGGGCGCCACCCTCGTCGCCATCGTCGGCTTCCTGGATGACAAAGGTTTGCTGCACCATCAGATCAAACTTTTTTTGGCTATGCCGCTTGCCGCTGTCATTTTGCTGATCAGCGGGATCCATGCGCAATTTTTCTCTGTTCTGGTCGGTGGGCGCATCGGAACATGGCTGGACGCGGCCCTTACGATTCTATGGGTCGTAGGCATCACTGCCTCCTTCAGCATTCTGGACCATATGGACGGCCTGTGTGCCGGATTGGCCGCCATGGCCGCGGTGTTCTTCGCCTTGCTTGCCTATTTGAATGGCCAAACCCTGGTTGCCACTCTGGCAGCCAGCGTTTTGGGTGCCTGTGCCGGCTTTCTCCGCTGGAATTTCAAACCCGCGAAAATCTTCATGGGTGATGGCGGTGCGATGTTCTTGGGCTTCCTGATGGCCACGCTGGCTCTGAAAATGCGCTTTGAGCAAACCACCAACTTGGCCAGCTGGCTCGCTCCGGTCCTCGTTCTGGGTGCGACGATCTTCGATACTGCTCTAGTCACCATTTCACGGTCACGGCGTGGCTTACTGCCGTTCGCAACCCCGGGCAAGGACCATGCTGCCCATCGCTTGGCCAATCTGGGGCTGGGCCAGCGCGGGGCAGTTCTTACTATGTACCTCGTCGGAGCTTTCTGCGGTGCCCTTGCGATTCTGATCGCGTACCTCCCTGCGGCAGGAGTCGCCGCTGTAGGCTTGGTTCTGCTCTTGGTGATGCTTCTTTCCATTGCCTGGCTGGAGCGCGCTCCCTATGAAAAACAACGGGCAAAGAGCGTGTCCGAGGCCTGATCTCTTCGCCGTTTTCCGTTTCACGTAATACGCTTGTATCTAAACGGGTTTTGCGAGGTCATGTACGTCCGCTATACTGTTTGCGCTGTCTGCGCGCCAAATCGCATGGCTCCCCAGCTTGGCGCTGCAGGCCCTCGAAGTCTGTAGAACACACGGAACGGCGCATTTCCGGTTATAGGGTCAAACTGAAACGGTGAAGCATCAGGACGCATTGTCCCGAACAGATCGGGACCCCAGGAATGTTGTTGTCGTCGGAGGCTCCGCTGCGGGCCTCTATGTGGCGGGCGAACTCGCTCGCGCCGGCAGGCAGGTTCGGGTACTTGAATCCAAGTCCTCTTTCGAACCCACTCCGCGTACCCTGATCGTTACCGACCATTTCAAGGGTCAAATCAGCAAGAACTCGCGCTCCTGTATCTTGAACGAGATCCGCCGCTTTGAGCTCTTCACCGATGGGCGCTCCGCACAGATTGCTCTAAACAAACCCGACCTCATCATCGAGCGCTCCCGCCTGATTCGGTCCCTCGCCGAAGAATCCATCGCCGCGGGTGCCACCCTTGAGTTTGATACACGCTTCCTGGGGCTCTCGCCGAACGGCGCCGGGCTTCGCGTTCAGATCGATCAAAGCGGCAAACAAGATGAAGTTCATGCTGGCAGCGTCGTCGGCGCCGATGGAGCCGTCAGCAGGGTTGCTCGCTCCGCGGGATGGCCGCCCGTAGAGACGGTGCCGTTGGTGCAAGCCCTGGTGAAATTGCCAAAGGATTGTCCACCCGATACGACCAGAGTTTGGTTCGTTCCGGACGATACTCCTTACTTCTATTGGCTGATTCCAGAATCGCCGGAGCGCGCTGCATTCGGGGTCATCGGCGAGCACGGGCGCGACACAAAACAATGCTTCGACCGTTTTCTCGCGAAAAAAGGTCTCGAACCCTTGGAATGGCAGGGAGCCCGAATCCCGGTCTACCGCCGTTGGGTTCCTATTCAACGAACTGTTGGCAATGGCTCCGTTTACCTGGTGGGAGACGCCGCCGCGCAAGTCAAAGTATCTACGATCGGCGGAATCGTTACCGGCCTTCGCGGAGCGCAAGGCGTCTCGGACGCAATTCTGGAGCGTGGCTCATCCGAATTGCGTTCCTTGCGCTGGGAATTGCGCACCCATTGGCTTATCCGTCGCGCGTTACACTATTTTCGCCAGGATGATTATTCCCGGCTTGTCGACCTTCTCAGCATTTCGACGCGGGAATCGCTGGGGGAAATCAATCGCGACGAGTCCACGCGCCTGCTCTGGAACGTCGTCCGGCGACAACCGCGGCTGGTGTTGATGGGTCTGCGTGGCCTGCTTCTTGGAAGAAAATAGCGGGATGTTTCGGCCTGCCCGTTTGGTTAAGGCCGGCCTCTCGTCGCGGATCGCAATTGTCCTGGCCGCGAGGATGGTTAACCTGGAGGAAACACTACAGTGCGCTTGACCGTTATCGGATGTGGTTACGTTGGACTTGTCACGGGAGCGTGCCTGGCCGCTGCCGGCCATGAAGTCTTCTGCACGGATGTCGATACCCACCGCATTGACCAACTCAATGCAGGCAAAGTGCCCATCTACGAGGAGCACCTGGAAGAAGTCCTCGCTCAGGCTGCCAAAGACAAAAAGATTTCTTACACCTCCGATGCTGGCGAGGCCATTCGCGCGGGAGAAGTGATTTTCATCTGTGTTGGTACACCTCCCAAAGAAACCGGGGAAGCCGATCTCTCCGCTATCGATCACGTGGCGCGTCAGATTGCTACGGAAGCACGAACGCCGAAGCTCGTCGTGGAGAAGAGCACCGTTCCGGCGTTGACCGGCGTCCAATTACAAAAGGCTCTCGCCGCCTATTCCCGCGACTCCGAACCAAAATTCCACGTCGCCTCAAATCCTGAATTCCTTCGCGAAGGTACCGCTGTTGGCGACTTCTTCCACCCCGACCGCATCGTCGTTGGAGTCGAGGACGAAAAGAGCGCAGCCAAACTCCGCGAAATCTACCTTCCTATCTTGGAAAGAAAATTCCGCTGCCCCATCCACGAAGGTAAATGTCCGCCGGGAACGGCGGGAGACCTTCTGGTCACTACCATCAACAGCGCGGAATTAATCAAACACGCTTCCAATTCCTTTCTGGCACTGAAGATCAGCTATGCCAACGTGATTGCCGATCTCTGTGAAAGAATTGGCGCCGACGTCGAGGAAGTCACCCACGCCATGGGCATGGATCCTCGCATCGGTACGCAATTTTTAAAGGCCGGTCTCGGCTTCGGCGGCTTCTGCTTCCCGAAAGACATTCAAGCCTTCATCCATCTTTCCGCTTCCGTCGGCGTAGATTTTGACATGCTCAAAGCCGCCGAGCGCGTAAACAAGCAGCGCATTGAACGTTTCTTCGAAAAAGTTCACAAAGCCCTGTGGGTTATCAAGGGCAAACGCGTCGCCGTGCTTGGGCTGGCGTTTAAAGCGAACACCGACGATATCCGTTTCGCGCCGGCCCTGGAAGTCATGCGCAAATTACTTGAAGAAGGAGCCGAAGTTCACGCCACCGATCCCGAAGCTATCTCCCGCACCAAGCCTCTCTATCCAAAGGTGACCTATCACGAGGATCCCTACGAGGCTTTGAAAAATGTGGACGCTGCTTTGGTCTGCACCGAGTGGAAGATTTTCCGGGACTTGGATTGGGACCGCGCGGGGAAACTCATGGCCCGCCGCTTGGTTATCGACGGAAGAAATCTTTACTCGCCGAAAAAAATGCAAGATCTTGGCTTTGATTACCATTCCTTCGGCCGCCTCTAAATTCGAGTGGCGACGCTCGTTCACGCGCTTCGTGTGAGAACGGGACACAACTTTAGTCGTGCCGTTAGACGGTTGCAGATCCGGCTTTAGCCGCTGAGGCAAGCTCCTTCGGCACTTCCTTCACCGCGCCGGCGTCAGCCGCGCAAACTGTTCCTTAAAATAAGCCAGCGTCTGCTTTAATCCCTCCTCCAGGCCAACCTTCGGTTCCCATCCCAGCAAACGCTTGGCCTTGGAGATGTCCGGGCACCGCTGCTTGGGATCATCCTCCGGCAGCGGCTCGTGAATGATCTCCGGAGAATTTGGGAAATGCGCCCTGATCTTCTGCGCGAACTCGTAAATGGTGAGCTCCGTCGGGTTGCCAATATTTGTTGGAAAATGCTCGTTTGACTGGCTGAGCTTGTAAATCCCGTCAATCAAATCCGAAACGTAGCAGAAGCTGCGCGTTTGTTTCCCGTCGCCATACACCGTGAAGGGCTGCCCGCTGAGTGCCTGAAAAACGAAATTCGGAAGCGCCCGGCCGTCGTTCAATCGCATCCGCGGACCATAAGTGTTGAATATCCGCACAATGTGTGTGTCAACGCCATGATAGCGGTGATATGCCATCGTCGTCGCTTCCGCAAAGCGCTTGGCTTCGTCGTACACGCTTCGCGGGCCAATCGGGTTCACATGCCCCCAGTATGTCTCGCTCTGTGGCGTCACGTCCGGATCGCCGTAGCACTCGCTCGTTGAAGCCAACAGGAAGCTGGCCTTCTTCTCAAGCGCTAGGTCCAAGGTGTTCATCGTCGCTATCGAGCCGACCTTCAGCGTTTCAATGGGAAACTTCAGATAATCCGGCGGGCTGGCTGGCGACGCAAAATGGAAGACGTAGCGAACCTCCCCTTCCACCCGCAAAGGCTCGGACACATTCTTCTTCTCAAATCGGAATTTAGGATTGCCTTTCAAATGCTGGAGGTTCAAGTCATTGCCAGTCAGCAGATTATCCAGGACTAGCACTTCCCACCCCTCAGCGAGTAAGCGGTCGCAAAGGTGCGACCCCAGAAACCCCGCTCCACCGGTGACGACAGCTCTCATGCATCCTCCAAGTCGCTCAAAACCTGTATTTTATCGTGCTTAGCCCACGACGCGCCAACAAGAAAGTCGTTCGCCGGAACGGATAATTGACCCCCTCAGTCACGAAGGATACGATTCGTCTTCATGCCCCAACCTTTGCTCGGTACTCTCTTACCTTCCCAACCCGAGAGACGTCCTCGCGTTTGGCCCATGGCGTTGCTCGCCCTGATAGGGCTGATCGTCGCCGGCTTTCTCAATCTCGGACGCTGGCTCGTTCGCGAAGACCCTCTCGAAAACGCCGATGCCATCGCCGTTCTCAGCGGTGGAATGCCGGGCCGCACGTTGGAGGCGGCCCGAATCTACAAGCAGGGATACGCCCGGGAAGTCTGGTTGACACATTCGGTCGAACCTGGTGAAACCCTACAAAAGCTATCCGTCCCCTACACCGGCGAAGACGAATACGACCGTCAAATACTTGTGCACCAGGGTGTTCCGGCCAGCGCGATCCGTGTGCTGAATCCACCTATAGTCAACACGGCCGACGAAATGAAAACCATCGGCGTTGCACTGCAAGCCTCTCCTCATCGCACGGCGATTCTCGTAACTTCTCGCGTCCATACCCGGCGCAGCCGAAAATTATGGAATCTGCTCTCGTCTGAGGACGGCAAAGCCATAGTACGGGGCGTCTCCGATGATTCGTTCGATCCAGCTCACTGGTGGAGAAGCACCGGAGACGCTCTCGATGTCGTTCGCGAATTCTTGGGATTGCTGAACGCCTGGGCGGGTCTTCCACTGAAACCGGCATCCTGACGCGTTCAAGGATTCTCGTAGTGGCCCGCCTTTAAGCCGGTTCAATTTCTAACTCTAGAAGAAAATAAATCGCTTCTTTTTCCGCCCTTCGTTTTCCGAACGAATCTCCGGAACAAACGGCAAGGGCGCTCCTTCAAAGGCCGCGCGCGGATTATCAACAAACAGGCCCTCCGCCCGTTCGTCTCCGAACTGCTCCCTAACCGCCTCATAAGCAAATCGAAGCTTCAACGGACGCCGCGCCGTATTGTGCGCGTCGCTCGAAACAAAATGGATCAAGCCCTTGCCAATCCAGTACCACACCATTTCCTTTGCCGATGGACCAAAAACCCCGGAGAGCGAACCGGCCGTAACTTGCACAAAACATCCCTGCCGAACCCAATTCATCAGCCGGTCTGGCTGAGTGCGCAAAATTCCGTTTCGTTCCGGGTGCGTCACAATCGGCCGGATTCCCGCCAATTGCAATTCGTGAAGAGCCTGATCCATCCATGGCGGAATGGAAAATTCGTTGAATTCCACCAGCAGGTAATCCTTCTGGTTGACGCAAAACTGCGCGCTATCCTTGCGGAGCGCCTCCAGGTTTTCCGGATTGAGATGGAAGTCGCAACCCGTCGCCACCATCAGGCGATCGCCGAGTTTTTCCTGGAGCTCATCGCGGGCAGCACGAACTTTTGCAAAATCAAACGTATAAGCGGAACTCGCATGCGGCGTGCCCACGACGTGCGTGATGCCGTCGGCTATTGCGTCCTCGGCCATCGCGAGCGAGTCTTCCATCGTTTTTGGTCCGTCGTCGAGTCCCGGAAGTATGTGACAGTGGATGTCGTGCATGTGCTATTAGTATGCGTCAGCTACGCCACGCGGAGAAGACCTGCCATACACCCAGCAGAAACATCAACGCAGCGAATACCTGTCGCATTCGCACCGGCTTCAGCCTTCGCGCTAGTTCTCCCCCTAGATATCCGCCGACAAACACACCGGGAATCAGCAGCAATCCTGTGTGCCAGGAAACGTAACCAGCCTTGGCGTAAGCCATGAAAGCCAGCAAACCCGTGGGAGGTATGAGCGCCACAAGACTCGTTCCCTGTGCCCGGTGTTGGCTGTATCCGAACAAAAGCCCCAACAACGGCACAAGCAGAACCCCTCCGCCTATTCCGACCATCCCCGCCGCAACCCCGCAGAACCCGGCCACTAGTGTTATCGCCAGCAACCTGCCCGCACTGTCCTTTGCGGCCTTATCTCCAGCGGCTACCGGAACGGAAGGCGACTTCGTTTTCTGCCACAACAACACTGCGGACAACATCAGGAAAAATCCGAAGATTGCTTGCAGCACCGACGACCGCATGGGCACCGCGATCTTCCCACCCACGTATCCGCCCAGCAAAAATCCAATCGCGCAGTAAATTCCCGCCCGCAAATCCACATTCCCATTTTTCCAATAATGCCGCAGCGCTCCCAGCCCAATCGGAGGAAGCAGGATGAGTAACGACGTTCCCTGCGCCAAATGCTGATCGAAATGCAGCAGGTACACCATCGCCGGCACCAGCACTACACCGCCGCCGATTCCCAGCAGCCCAATCGCGACACCCACCGTCAGGCCCAGCATCAAAATCAGCAAAATCATATTTTCCGCAAACCCATCCGGCAACTCCTCCGTCCGCAATCAATCTACGCGCACTATCTTGCCGTTAGCGCCGCTTCCATGGCAATGCACTTTTGGCCACAAACACGGCGCACCCCAGTGAAAGTTTGGAAATTCCCGCTCCCAAGTTCTCAGCGCTGGCGATGGAAACTGCTATCATTTGAAAGTTGTTTACTGAATGGCCTCACGGCTAGTGTCCGTCCCCATCAACGACGAGGAGCTTAGTTCATCGCATGGCTACCGATAGAAGACCGGAATTTTTCAAGGGCGCGCAGCTGAAAGTGGGCATTATCGGCTGCGGCTACGTGGGACTACCACTGGCTTTGCGCTTTGCCGAAGCGGGCCACAAGGTCACCGGATTTGATACCGACCCCGAAAAAGTAAGGATGCTGAACGCCGGAAAATCTTACATCGAACATATTCAGCAAACCAAGATTCAGCAGTTCGTGAATAGCCGCCATTTTTCGGCTACCAATGACTTTTCCAGGCTCAAGGATGTCGACGCTATTCTCATCTGCGTGCCCACCCCTTTGAACGAATATCGCGAACCGGACCTAAGCTACGTGGAAGAGACCGCAAAATCCATCTATCCGCATTTGCAGAAGGGCCACCTGGTGGTCCTCGAATCCACCACTTATCCCGGCACCACGGAAGAGCTTGTTCTCCCGATCCTGGAAAAGAGCGGTTTGCACTGCGCGATCGCGTCGGGTCCCGAAAATGAAAACGTCCCCGTGGATTTCTTCCTCGCCTTTTCGCCAGAACGCGAAGATCCCGGAAATAAACAGTATGGCCTGGCGCAAATTCCTAAGGTTGTCGGCGGGGTCAATCCGCCCAGCGGTCGCGCCGCCGTCGCTCTTTACGGGCAAGTGGTTGCAAAAGTCATTCCCGTCAGTTCCACACGTACTGCGGAAATGGCCAAGCTGCTAGAGAATATCTTTCGCTGCGTCAATATCGCGCTCGTCAACGAACTCAAAATGCTTTGCCTGCGCATGGGCGTGGACGTTTGGGAAGTCATCGACGCCGCAGCCACCAAGCCCTTTGGCTTCATGCCGTTTTACCCCGGTCCTGGACTCGGCGGCCACTGCATCCCCGTGGATCCTTTCTATCTTTCCTGGAAGGCGCGCGAATACGATTTCGCCACCCGCTTCATCGAATTGGCGGGTGAAGTCAACGTGGCCATGCCTTATCACGTCGTGGATTCAATCTCCGCTGCGCTAAACGATCACAAGAAGAGCCTCAAAGGCTCGAAACTACTCATTCTTGGCGTGGCCTACAAAAAAGATGTCGACGATCTGCGCGAATCGCCCACGCTCAAAATTATGGAAATTCTCCAGAAGCGCAACGCGGACTTCGACTACAACGATCCGTATTTCCCGAATCTTCACAAGATGCGCCACTACGATTACTCCAACATGAAATCTGTCCCGCTCAAGCCGGAAACCATTTCGACCTACGACGCGGTGGTCATCGCCACGGATCACTCCAGCTACGACTACGCAGCCATTGTCGACAGCGCTAAACTCGTTGTGGATACCAGAAATGCCACTCGTCGCGTTTCGCGCCACCGCAACAAGATCGTTCTTTGCTAAATGGCGATGCCATCCGCTGAAGACGAAATCCGGCGACAGCTTTCCGAAAGTGCCCGTGTAAAACAGAGCTTTTCGGATGAGCTGATCGGCCGTATTCGAGAGTTCGCGGAACGTTCCGTCTTGGCTTTGCGAGCCGGCGGAAAAATTGTCTTCTTCGGAAATGGCGGAAGCGCCGCCGACGCCCAACATCTGGCAGCTGAGTTTGTCGTAAAGCTTCGCGACGACCGCCCGGGACTCGCCGCTCTGGCACTCACCACCAACACGTCAGTGCTGACCGCCGCTGGCAACGACTACGGATTCGATCGAATTTTCTCCCGGCAAATTGAATCGTTGGTTCATCGTCAGGACGTGGCTGTCGCGCTCTCTACCAGCGGCGATAGCCGCAACCTTATTCTTGGTATCGACGCCGCCCGCGCGCGTGGCGCCTTCTCCGTCGCTCTGACCGGTGAAACTGGTGGCGCGCTCGCAAAAAAAGTAGATCTTCTTCTGAATGTTCCCTCCCGTGATTCTCAACGCATCCAGGAAGCCCACATCACCGTAGGCCACATCGCCTCTTCCCTAATCGAAGCATCCCTAAAAACAAACTGAAGCCTTTTCTCCTGCCTTTGTAGGGGCGGCTTTAGGCCGCCTTCTTGGGTTTCCTGCTCTTCGGTTTCTGCCCTGGAGATTCTCCTTCAGGAGGCCATGGCCTCGGTTTATCCTGAGCTTCGAAGGGCGTATCCGACTTCTTCCCTAACTCGCCTTCGTCAACTCCACCCTCGCCGTCGCTACCGGCAGCACTGCTTCCATCAACACCGGCATTCGCGCCGAGTCATTCGTCAAATACAAAAAGAAGTGCGAATCCTTCACTTCGCTGCCGTTATCGAAGACGCGTATTTCAATCTTCGAAGTCGTAAACGTCCCCGCCGGCACTTTCACCTGCTCGTTTTTCCCCGCCAGTGTTGCGCGTACGTCATGCAGAGCTCGCCCATCATATACGGGGCTCCGCACCTCCGGCGTTTTGCTCCAATCCACTCCGCGAAGGTACTGCAGCATTCCCAGCGGGTCTCGTGTGCCCGGTAATACCCGCGCTGCTACGGCGTCCGGTGGTGCCGGGTCATTGGCAAAAGGCACCATGCGCTGCACGGAATCCATTTTCTGTCCTCGCTCGCTCAGGTGCATTTCGTATTGAAGCCCGATTAAATTTGCCACATCGCTGTAAGAATCAAACTGGTCATCCAGTTCGAACACCATGCGATACGGATTCTCCGTGTGCGCAAATGCCTGCAGATGCCACGCGCTCTTTCCGGCAAAATTCCGGCGCTCGGCCACCACGATTTTCAGGTTGGCGATCGTGCTGTTCAGCTTCGTTACGTTCGCGGCATATTGAAAAGTTTCTCCCGTCCGCGGGGAATAGCCCGGCTCCTTTCCGGGAGGCATTTCGCTTCCAGGGGTTGCAGTCGCCCTGGAAGGGGTTTCCGGTGGAGCGTTGCTGGGTCTCTTAGGCCCGCCCGAAATCGCTGGCTGACTGGGCCGCGAAGACACTCTGTCAGGCGCAACCGGCATCGAACAGCAAGTCTTCCGCCAGTACACCCATCCGCCCAGCGCGATCACCACGAGAACCGCCAGCACTACTATAATTTTCTTCGTCATATCCCTTTTGTGACGCGCCGCAGATTCAATCTCTCGTCCACCTTCTCCTCATCGTACAATAACACCCGTAAGACAGTGGGAGGCACGCGATGCGCTACCTGGTCACAGGAGGCGCCGGTTTCATCGGATCAAACACCGTGGATGACCTTGTTCGCCGCGGCCACGGCGTCGTGGTCCTCGACGACCTCTCAGCCGGTAAAGAAGAGAATCTCGCCGAAATCCGCAATAAAATCACCTTCATCAAGGGCTCCATCACCGATATTGAGATCGTGCAAAAGGCCATGCAGCAGGCGGAGTTTGTGCTGCACCTTGCGGCGCGCACCTCCGTCCCACGCTCCGTCAAGGATCCCATTGAAACGAACCGCATCAATATAGATGGCACGTTGAACGTTTTAGTGGCCGCGCGGGACAACAAAGTCAAACGCGTGGTCTTCGCCGCTTCTTCTTCCGCTTACGGCGAAACTCCGGTGCTTCCCAAAGTCGAATCCATGCAACCGCAGCCCATCTCTCCCTATGGCGTGACGAAATATGTCGGCGAACTTTACGCGCAGGTTTTTGGCCGCTGCTACGGCCTAGAAACGGTCTGCCTGCGTTACTTCAACGTATTCGGTCCGCGCCAGGACCCCGATTCTCCGTACTCCGGCGTGCTCTCACGTTTTGCCAGTGCTTTTCTAAACGAAGAACCGCCGGTCGTTTACGGCGACGGCGAGCAGACTCGAGATTTCACTTATGTGGATAACGCGGTGCAGGCGAATCTTTTGGCTTGCGAAGCCCCCGGCGCGGCAGGAAAAATTTTCAACGTCGGCACTGGCCAGCGTATCTCGCTCAATCAAACGCTCGAACTGCTAAGGCAATTCGCCGGTACGCAACTAGCCGCAAAATACGATCCACCGCGCGAGGGAGACATTCGCGATTCCCAGGCGGACATAACCCAAGCCCGCGAAATTCTACAGTACGAGCCCACCGTACTTTTCGAAGAAGGTCTCCAACGAACCTTCGAGTGGCACCGCACGCAGCACCAACTCCGCCCCACCGAAAAATAGTCCGGCTCCTGTAGTGGCCGATCTTTAGATCGGTCCTCTTGGGTTTCTGTCCTCGCTACCGCCAACTCACGGCTTCGTCATCTCGCCATAATGCAACGGTTCACCAGCCTTCGCCTTATCAAAACTCCAGAACCACAGGGGCTCCAGCTTCTTCTGCTCCGGCCACACCTGATCCAGCGTGTCTCCCTCAAACAACTCGCCATTCTTCATTACCCAGTGCACCGAGTTCGTATTGTGAATATCCTCCAACGGATTCTTGTCGAGAATCACCAGGTCCGCCAGCTTCCCCGGTTCCAGCGAACCGATATCTTCGGGCCGCCCGATAATCTTCGAGCCGTTGACCGTCGCGCAACGCAGCACTTCCAACGGCGTCATTCCGCCACTCGCCAGCATCCACATCTCCCAGTGATATCCCAATCCCTGGAATTCTCCGTGGCTTCCCACGCCGACCAGTCCGCCGGCGCGTAAAAGCTTCGCCATCTGCGCCGCGTGTTTCGGAAACGCATATTCATCGTCGCGAAACCACCCGCCACGCCGCTTCGTCTTCCGATCCACCACATTGTGCGGCATGAAGCGGTTCACCTTCGGATCATCATGCGGATTGGTATGCTGCAACCAGTATTCTTCGCCAAACGGCCCGCCATAATTAACGATCAACGTCGGCGTTTCCGCAATTCCAGACTGCGCGAACATCTGGATCACGTCGTTATAGAGTGGCGTGACCCCCAGTGTGTGTTCGTTGCCGTGGAATCCATCAATCACGTGTGTCAGGTCCAGCTTCAGGTCCAGTGCGCCCTCGGTCGTCGGCATCATTCCCAAATCCTTCGACGCCTCTACCATGAACTGCCGCTGTTTCCGGTTGCCCACCACATAGCTCTTGATATTGTGCGTGCCGTAGTAATCGCGATACTTGGTCAGCACCCCGCGCGCATCATCCTCCGACTGAAAATTGTTGTCGCTGAAAACGCCGGGCCCTGTCGAAAATGCCCGCAGCCCAATTATGTCTCCGGTGTCCACCAGGTCCTGATACGCAAACATGTCGTTCGTGCTCGTCTGCACGTCCAATCCCGAAGTGACTCCATACGCAACGTTCGCCAGAAACGACCAGTTCTGCGTATCCAGAATCCCGCGTCGAATCTCGAACCAGTGTGCGTGCGTATCCACAAACCCTGGCACGATCGTCTTTCCCTTCACATCGAACACCCGCGCACCCGCCGGCACGCTGCCTCGCTTGCCCACGCTCTTGATGTGGTTGTCCTCCACTACAATGTCGGCGTCCTTCAGAACCTCGTCGCCATTCATCGTGACCACCGTGGCTCCTCGCAGCACCATCGTGCCCTTGGGAGTCTTCCGTGGCATCTCCAGGTCCACAGCAATTTCCTTTACATCCTTCTCTCGCTCCCTGAATTTCTTCGGCTCTTTCTTCTCGTCCGCCTTTTCATCTTTCTTCGCCGCCGAACTATCTTCAGCCTTCTTGTCCGTTTCCTTCGACCCTTCGTCTTTCTTGTCTCCAGCCTTTTTCTCGTCGGCCTTCTTATCCGCGTCTTTCTTTTCATCCTTCGGCGGTTCAAATGAGATCGCGCTCAATGGCTCGCGGAAGTAGCTTGCCCCCACAGCCCACGTGATCGTCTTTCCGTCGTCGGCCCAATTGAAATAGTCCGCCCCTACGTCGGTCACTTTAGCCGCCGGAACCGAAGCGCTGCTCACCGTCACCGTCGGGGTCTCTCCGCCCACCACTGGCATCGCCACCAGGTACAGTTGATTCATCACCTGCGCCAAAACCCACTGTCCATCCGGGCTCACCTTGATGCTGTCCGCCGGCACCGGTTCCTCCGCGAAGTACAGCCCTTGCCCCTTTACGGTCAAGTGTGTTCGCCGGTCCGTGCCGTCGTAGCGAACGGAAATCAATCCCTGCGGGGTCGAAAAGTAAATTCGCTCTTTGTCCTTGGTGAAATGTGGATTGCTTGCCCCGCGCGCTGGCAAAATCAGACTCGCGTCGCCGCCATCCGCTGGAATCCAGATCAATTCCGCGTTGTTGGTTTGTCCGCTGTCAAACTCGCTGTTCTCCCGGTCGTAGGCGTTGCCTCGCAACAACACAATGCGCGTTCCATCCGGCGACCATACCGGCTCGCTGTAAAGCGCAGCTGTTTTCGACAATTTCACCGGCTCCCCGCCCGCCGATGGCACCTTCCACAGTTGCCCACCTTCTCCGGACCAGGTAACGTATGCAATCCACTTCCCGTCTGGCGACCATGCTGGATCGAACTCCCGCGCGTTCCCGCTCATCACGCGTTTCGGCTTTCCTGATGGCACTTCCAACGTATAGAGGTGCGTCAGCGCGGAAAACGCCAGCCATTTCCCATCTGGCGATTCCGCCGGAGTCTGGATCAGCCGCACCTTTACAGGTCCCTGCTCGACGCGTTGCGGGAAATCCAGCTTGGGCCCAAGCTCCTGTTTCACGTCGGCCTTAAACGGGATCACCGCCTCCGCTCCTGTTTCCAGGTTCAGCCGCCGTATTTTTCCATCCTGGTTATAAACCACGCTCTTCCCATCGGGCATAAATGCGTAGCCCGGAAATAAATCGCGCGTGAATCGCGTTTCCTGCTCATCGCGCGTAACCGGATAGCGCAGCCAACGATCTTCGCCAGTCTCCAGATTGCGCAATCGCAGCCCGCTTTCCGCATCTTCTCGCGTCACGTACAGCAACAATTTTCCATCGGGGGAAAGCATTGGACGGAACGAACTTCCGAATTGCTCGATCAGAATGTCTTCATCCCCGGTTTTGCGGTCGCGCCGCGCAATTTGCCAGAGGGGAAACTGCGCGTTGTATTGAAACCCGCCCGTCCTTCGCGCGTAATAAAGATATTTGCCGTCGGGAGAAGCGACCACTCCCAGCGCATTCGGACGTTCACGTCGAGGCTGCGTAGGCGTCATTTTGCCCTTGGTGATCTGCACCCCCGATCCGCCGTTCACGTGATACATCCAGATTTCGTATGTCCCCAGGCTGGACCCCGTCCTCGACACCAGCACGTACTTCCCGTCGGGCGTCCAGCTCGGTGACGCCATCTCCGCCCAGGTCTCCTTCGAAAGCTCCTTCGGCTCGCTTCCGTCCGCGTGCATGATCCACAAATTCTCGCCACCATCCCGATCCGAAAGAAACGCGATCGTCTTCCCATCGGGAGAATATTTCGGCTGGCTATCGAACGGCATCCCTCCCGAAATCAGCTTCGCCTGCCCGCCCTCGATCGGCAGCGTGTAAATGTCCCCCAGCAATTCGAACACGATAGTCTTGCCGTCCGGCGAGACGTCTAGTGACAACCAGGTCCCTTCATCCGTGGTGAACTCAATCTTTCGATCGGGCTTCAGTGACAGCTTCTTCTCATCCTTCTTTTCGTCCTTTTTCTCGTCTTTCTTCTCCTCCTTTTTCTCCTGGGCCGGCGCCTGGCCAGAAGTGATCCGACTCGTCCCCGTCAGCAAGCCGGCGAGTGTCATCCCGTAAAACGCCATGCGCAGACCGCAGCGAACTCCGTTCATCGTTTTCTCCTTCTTCGTCGTCGACACACAGACCAGGCAATACGGTAAACTGGCAGCCCTTACGGCCGCCTCCTGACAAGCCATCAAACTGTGCGGTAACTACACCCCATTGCTCAACTCAGACGCAACAAACTCGACTTGGGGAGCACATGTCTATCACTCCCGGGATCGATCGAACCAACATCCGGCCCGCTCTAGCCGCCCCACCGGCAAAGTGCGAGATGATACCTCCTTCTACCAGCTATTTGCATCTGTGTGTTGCGTGCTCCGCGGTCGGCTGTAAATCCCGCGTTGTGCATGCTAGGCTAGCCGTTCGGCCGTTGAGTTTAAACGCTGCGTGAAGACACCTGCATCCAAAATTGCCCGCGCCGCCCGCTGCGGTTTCTCCTTCTTCGTCTTCCCGTGGCTTCTTGGCACCGTACCCGCTCTCGCGCAGCAGGTCCACCTACCGGCGCGCTCCGGAGAAGTGGCCACCATCACCGCCAACGGTCCTCAACGCCGCCAGGGCAGCCTCTATTTCGCGGATGGCGACGTGGAAATCACCTATGGCGTCTTGCATCTAAAAGCCGACCACGTCGAGTACAACGACGAAAACAGTGAAGCCGTGGCTCGCGGCAATGTCGTTTTCGACTACGAAAACCAGCACTTGGAGGGCGATGAAGCCCACCTAAACGTTTCCTCCGGTCACGGCACGTTCCTCAACGTTCGCGGCACCATCCGGTTGGACCGCCGCCCCAATCCCGCCGTTTTGATCACCCAAAACCCTTTGTACTTCGAAGCCAAGGAAGTGGAACGCATCTCCGAGGATGTCTACGTGATCCACCACTCCTGGTTCACCGTTTGCGATCACGAACATCCCACCTGGCAGTTTTACGCTCCAGAAGCGAAAGTCACCCTCGACAAGACGGTCGCGCTGGTCAATTCCAATTTTCGTCTCTACCGCGTTCCTCTTATATGGTTACCGTATTCCACCGCGCCCGCGGGAAATCATATTCGTGAATCCGGCTTCCTGATTCCGATAGTCGGCGAAAGCAACAGTAAAGGCTTCGTGTTTGGAGATGCCCTTTACTGGGCTCCAAAAACGTGGGCGGACACCACGCTTGGCGCCGAATACTTCAGCCGCCGCGGCACCGCTCAGCGCGGCGAAATCCGCCTCAAACCCTTTGAAAATACTTCCATCAAATATACCTACTACGGTGTGATCGACCGGGGTATTCCCGGCCCCACGCCAGGCACCATTGAGAAGCAGGGCGGTCACCAGCAACAAGGGGAGGTCACTTCCCTCTGGAACCATGGCTGGCGTTTTGTCGCGGACATCAATCAGCTGTCCTCGCTGACCTTCCGCTTGGCCTTTGCGGATACCTACGGCGACGCCATCAATTCGGAAGTGCAAAGCTCCGTCTTTCTAACCAATAATTTTCACGGCTTCAGTTTCAATGTTGCCAACCTGGACGATCGAAGCTACCTCGAACTGACTCCTCCAACCAGCGTCACACTTCGCACTGCCCCGGAAGTCGACTTCTCCTCCGTCGAACAGAATCCCTGGCGCGGATTGCCCGTCTATTTTTCTTTCGATTCCTTCGCCGGCGCCGTGCATCGCCAGGACGAATTCCTGGACACGGCCAATTTCGTGCCGAGAACGGAATTTGCTCCCAAAGTGACCATTCCTCTGCATTTTGGCGACTGGCTCGGCGTCACCACTTCGGCCGTTTTTCGTACCACCTTTTACGGAGATTCATTGGGCGCCAACGGCGTCGTAACCAGCAATTCCATCACCCGCAACACCGGCGAATTTGCTGTCGAATTCCGCCCGCCCACTCTGGAGCGTTTCTTCGACCGTCCGAAAACCCATCACCGCTACAAGCACACCATTGAGCCTTACCTTACCTATCGCTACGTCACCGGTGTGAACAACTTTGCCGATTTCATTCGTTTCGATAGCAACGCCACCCTCACCGACACCAACGAATTCGAATACGGTATTTCCCAGCATCTGTATACAAAGACCGATGATCAGCAACCGGTGGACTTTCTCTCGTGGAATCTCGTCCAAAAACACTATTTTGACCCGACCTTCGGTGGCGCTTTGGTGCCCGGCCAGCGAAATGTTTTTCAAGCCCTCGATTCCATTACCGCCTTCGCCTTCGCCTCCACTCCACGCAATTGGTCTCCGATCGTCAGCGATCTGAAACTGACACCCGGCGGAAAATTCGATGCGGAGCAGATTCTCGAGTACGATCCCCAATTACAGAAAATCGTCACCATCGGCGAGCTTCTCAAAATCAAGCCATACAGCGAGTTTTTCTTCACCCTGGCTGATTTTCGCCTTCAGGGTGACCCCATCGTCCAGCCTTCCACCAATCAGTTTCGCGCCATGCTCGGTTACGGCAACCTCAATCGAAAGGGGTTCAATGCCGCTGCCGGCCTCAGCTACGACCTCCAAACCAGCATGCTGCAAAACCAGTTTGTCTGGGTTAGCTACAACGGTGGCTGCTGCGGTCTGGCCTTCGAATACCGGCACCTGGATTTGGGCACCGTCCGGACTGAAAATCAATTCCGCGTTGCGTTCATCATTGCGAACATCGGCACCTTCGGTAATTTGCGGCGTCAGGAAAAAATCTTTTGACGCGACTCGATCCACAACTCGCGTTCGCAGGCATCGCCGAAATTGGAAAATTATTTCGCACCGGAAAACTCTCGCCGCTCGAACTTACCCGCTTTCTTCTGGACCGCATCGACTCCCTGAATCCAAGACTGAACGCCTACCTCACCGTAGACCACGACGGAACCATCAAGGCAGCCACCACCGCCGAGTCAGCACTTTGTCACAGGAAAAGGGCCAAGAGCCGCCGGGACCTCGGCCCGCTCCACGGCATTCCCATCTCATTGAAGGACAATATTTATACCCAGGGTCTTCGCACCACCGCCGGCTCGGAAATTCTTCGCAACTTTGTGCCTCTTCACGACGCCGCTGCCGTCACCGCATTGAAAAAAGCAGGCGCTATAATCCTTGGTAAAACCAACCTCCACGAATTCGCGTATGGCGCAACCACCGTCAATCCGCACTTCGGACCCGCTCGCAATCCTTGGGACTTGCGGCGCATCACCGGCGGCTCGAGTGGTGGGTCAGCCGCGGCACTCGCTGCCGGCCTTTGCTACGGCAGCATTGGCACCGACACCGGTGGTTCCGTTCGCATACCCTCTTCGCTCTGCGGCGTAGTCGGCCTGAAACCCGGAATCGGGCGAGTCAGCGCTGATGGCGTTATTCCTCTTTCTCCAACGCTCGACTTTGTCGGCCCACTCGCGCGCACCGTGCGGGACACCGCTCTCCTTTTCTCCGCCATCAGCGCCAAAATCAAAAATGAGCGCCTTGCGCTTCCAAAGCGTTTTCCCTCGTCGCAAAAACGCAAGATGCGCCTCGGCATTCCAAAGGAGTTCTTCTTCGACATGCTGAGCCCCGAAGTAAGCACCGCCTTCGACGCTTCTCTCGGCATTCTGGAAAAACTCGGCGCCAAACTCCTAAACGTTTCTGTACCCCTCCTCGCGGAAACGGAAGACGCCGGCAATCAGATCGCTTGGGCCGAAGCCAGCCAATACCACCAGCAGCAGGGTTGGTATCCCGCCCGCTCCGCCGACTACGGAGAAGACGTGCGCAGCCGCCTAGAAATGGGAACAAAAGTTTCTGCCGTCAAATATCTCGACGCGCTCGAACTCCGCAAGAAGTTTATCGATGCGTATCACTCGGTTTTGGCAAACGAAGGCCTGGACGCGTTTGTCGTCCCAACCACGCCAATTCCCGCGCCCCTCATCGATCAAACCGAAACCATCCTCAACGGGAAAAATTATCCGACCCGCGCCCTCCTGCTTCGCCTCAACCGTCCCGCAAATCTCGCCGGAGTTCCCGCCATCTCTGTCCCCTGCGGCCTCACTCCACATGGCCTACCGATAGGCATTCAATTCATGGGTGCGGTAACCTGCGAAGCCTTGCTACTGGAAATCGCCAATTTCCTCGAAACCACGATCCCAAAGCCTGCAGCGCCGAACCTGTAGCGGCCTGCTCGCCGTGACGCAGGATGGAAGGCGGGCGCCTTGTCTCCGTCGGTGCTCCCCCGCTCCAACCTCCTTCCACTTCTATGTCAGAATAGTCCCTCGAATGAGGAGCCCTGCTTCATGACCGACGTCTCTCTCGCCGGAGCATTTCTCGCCGGGCTCATCTCTTTCTTGTCTCCTTGCGTCCTCCCGCTCGTGCCGGGCTATATCTCCATGCTCTCGGGAATTGGCGTGGAGCAGCTCCGCCAGGGCCAGCAACCCAAATCCGGTCTGTTCGCCTCTGCGCTCGCCTTCGTCTTAGGCTTTTCGGCGGTGTTCATCGCCTTCGGAGCTTCCGCCAGCGCTGTCGGTGGATTTCTTCAGCAACATAAATCCACGCTAGCCCCCATCGCGGGCGCTTTGATTCTTCTCTTCGGCCTTCATCTGTTAGGCTGGCTGATCAAATTGAATGTCCGTGCCGGTCTGATTCTCGGCATTGTCCTGGTTGCGCTCGGCATCGCGGCCTATCTTCACCACGGTCCGCTATTCGCGGGATTGGGTTCAGTTCATTTCTTCTCTCTGTCGGTCATCGGTTTCTTCGGTCCATCCCTGGCGCGCTGGCTGAACCGTGATGTGCATCTTCGCAACACCGATACCAAACCCGGCATCGTCAGCGGTTTTCTTCTTGGCTTTGCCTTCGCCTTTGGTTGGACGCCCTGCATCGGCCCGATTCTTTCCAGCGTTCTGCTTCTTGCCGCAGCCAGCGATACCGTGGGGCGCGGTGTGCTTCTCCTCGCAATTTATTCCGCGGGTCTCGCCGTTCCCTTTCTTCTTACCGCTCTTGGACTCGCCCGTTTCCTGCGGTTCTACCAGAATTTTCGGAAGTATCTCCACGCTGTGGAGCTCCTCAGCGGCGCTCTGCTTCTCTTCGTCGGCGCTTTGGTCTTTGCTAACCGCCTAACTTGGCTCACCGGCAAATTAAGCTTTCTGAACGGCATCGTTTTCTGGCTGGAACACGCGCTAACCCGCTCCCATTGATCCGGAATCCGTGGGCAACGCCGTTCGCATCCCTATCCAGCTATAATGGAATTAGCCCTGCAGTTTAGGGGGTCGCAGCTTTAGCTCCAACATAGGCCCTTGAGGGCCTCGGAGCTTGACTCTGACGTTGAGTTCCTTAGGGGGTCGGAGCTTTAGCTCCGACATCAATTGCTTGGCTCTCAACAGGCTTTAGCCCCTGAGGATTCTGCCGATCTTAGCTATTCGTGAGGATTGCATGAAGAAAACTCTACTGATCGTTCTCGCCGTAGCCGCGATAATCGCTGGCACCTGGTATGCCGACCACACCACCAAGGCTTCTGTCACGCGAGCTTCCGCAAAAATAGGAAACACTCCGGCCCCGAACACCGCTCTTTCCGGCAAGCCCGCTCCAGATTTGAAATTCAAGGACCTCAACGGCAAAGACGTCGCCCTGTCCGATTTGAAAGGCAAAGTAGTCTTCCTGAATTTCTGGGCTACTTGGTGCGATCCCTGCCGCATTGAAATTCCCTGGCTGATCGCCATGCAGACAAAGTACGGCCCTCAGGGTTTCACCGTTGTTGGCGTGGCCATGGATGACGAAGGAAAGAGCGTCGTCGCTCCCTTCATAGAAAAGGAGCGCTTCGATGTGGATGGCCAAAAGCTCCCGATGAGCTATCCAATCCTGCTGGGCTCCGACGATGCCGCCGACAAATTCGGCGGAATCCTCGGGTATCCCACCAGCTTTCTCATTTCTCGCGATGGTCGCATCATTCAAAAGTTTCAAGGCTTGCAGAGCGAAGAAGACCTAATCAAGGGCGTCGAATCCCAGCTCTAACGGATTCCGGCGTGTCCGGGCCTTCGAGCCTTTGTGACGGCAACGGGATCGGACCTTTAGGTCCGACATCAGTCTCGATTGGCTTTACGGCTTTAGCCGCTGAGGAATTGTTCTTGCGGTTGTCGCACCGATTCCTCGACACCGGTTGGGTCTGCTCCGCGTAGCGAAAGGTCACCAATGCTTTCGGAACACGACTTTCAGAAAAAGGCAGACGCCGCCTTCGAGGATTTGAAGAAGCGCCTTCTCTTGCTGGGTGACGAGCACGATTTCGACGTCGAAGGCGAAAGCGGCAAGCTCGAGATCATTTTCGAACAAGCCGAACCAGCCAGGTTCGTCATTTCACCTAACACGCCAATTCGCGAAATCTGGATCTCGGCGCTTTCCACCAGCTTCAAACTCGGCTGGTCCGAAGCGCGCAGCGCGTTCGTCCTGGAAAAAACCGGCGAGGATTTGCACACCGTTGTCAGCCGCGTCGTTTCCCAACAACTCGGTTCCCAGGTGACACTATGAATCGCCAATTCGGATTTATCGCCATCGCCCTGATATTGTTCTGCGCGCTGCCGAGCGCCACCCTCAGCCAGTCGGTCGCTGCAAAAGACGTCGTCGCGCCCGCAGCGTACGCGAACTTCGATCCCGCCGCTCGTGGAACCACCATCCAGCTAGCCGTCGTCATGAAGATTCTCCCCGGCTTCCACGTTAACGCGCGTCAAGTTTCCGCCGAATACCTGATTCCCACCGATCTGCGTGCGGAAACTCCGGAAGGCTTCCAACTAGGCGAGGTCGCGTACCCCAAAGGCACGCTTCAAACATTCGCCTTCTCAAAGAACAAGCCACTCAACGTCTACACGGACACCGTCACCCTGCATGTCCAGGTGAAGGTCCTTGCCACCGCCCCGGTAGGCGCTCAATCGCTAACCCTGAAGCTCCACTATCAAGCCTGCAGCACCGAAATCTGCCTCCCACCCGTAACCAAAGAAGTTCCCGCCACGATCAACGTAGTAGCAGCAACCTCCGCAGCCAAACCCGCCAACAAAGAATTCTTCCCTGCAAACTAGATGATTTAACGAGAATTACCAATCAACTTGAGAGTGCCCCATCCTTTGCGCTTCTTGCAAAGGGTTGTCTCTTACGATCGAACGGCACTCAACTTCCGCTCTTGGTTTTGACGTGCGAAGAACCCGCCACGTGAACTCACTCCCAACTCTTCACCGCAACCCGCAATCGCCGCACCACCCGCTCTTGCCCCAATACCACCATCGTATCGAACAGCGGCGGCGCCACCGCTTGCCCCACAATCGCCACGCGCGTTGCATTGATCAACAATCCCGCCTTCACTCCGCCCTCTTCCGCAACCTGGCGCGCGGCGTGATCGCAAGCATCGTGGTTCCACTCCGGCAATGCCTCCAGCGCATCCGCCAATTTACTTAAAAGCCCGGGCACCTTTTCATCTTTCCAGAACTTCGCCTTCGCCGCGGGGTCCAACTTAAATTCATCGCTGAAAAAAGCGCGCGACCACGTCGCAAAGTCCGGCAACAACCGCACCCGCGGCCGCAACAGATCCACCGCCTTCGAAAACCATTCGTGTCCCGCCCCGGTGGCCCACGCCTCTTTCCACAATCCAGCCCGCTTCAGTTCATCCTGTACCGCAGGCAGCAATTCCTCAATCGGCAGCTTCTGCAAATACTGTGTGTTGAACCACTCCAGTTTCGCCCGGTCAAATACTCCGTTCGTCCGGCTCACACCCTCCAGCGAAAACTTCTCCAGCAACTCCGAAGTCCGCAGAAACTGCTCGTCTCCACCGGGAGACCACCCAAGCAATGCCAGAAAATTGCGAAACGCCTCCGGCAGAAATCCTTCTACCCGGTACATATTCACGTCCGTGGCCCCATGCCGTTTGGACAATCTCGATTTGTCCGTCCCCAAAATCAGTGGTACGTGCGCAAAAATTGGCGGCTTCGCGCCCAAGGCGTTGTAAAGCAATACTTGCTTCGGCGTATTCGAAAGATGGTCCGCTCCACGAATGATGTGCGTAATTCGCATATCGATGTCGTCCGCCACCACGCTCAACTGGTACATCGCCTGCCCGAATTCTTCTCCTTCTTTACCGGAGCGTAGCAAAACAAAATCCTCGATATCGTCGTTCGCAAATTCGCGCTCGCCAAACACCGCATCCACGAACTTAGTCGTGCCTCCACTCGGCACCTTAAAGCGCACCGCAGGTTTCGTGCCTGGTGAAGACGGCTTCCCATCCCTGCAACTGCAGCGCACCACTTTCCGCGCCTGCTTCGTCCCACCGCCCTCTTCCGCATGATCTCCGCCAACATACTTCTCCGGCGGGCAATAACACAAAAATGCGCTTCCGCTTGCCAACAGGCGTTTCACCACTTCGCGATACCGTTCCGTCCGCTGCGACTGGTAGAAAGGCCCTTCATCCCAATCCACGCCCAGCCATTTCAGCCCCTGGATGATCCCATCCACCAACTCCGGTTTGTTCCGCTCCGCGTCGGTATCCTCCACGCGCAAAATCATCGTGCCCTTCTGCTGGCGGGCAAACAGCCAGTTAAACAAAGCGGTTCGCCCGCCCCCAACGTGCAGATATCCCGTTGGAGATGGAGCAAAGCGTACGCGTACTGCGTCCGCCGGTCTTCCTGATGTGTCTGTCATGTTCGGCGATGTCCCGGTGTGTATCCTTAATCCTCCAGTTTAACGGATGCTATTCAGTGCGTCCAACGTGTCCTGCAAAACCAAGTTAACAGCCCGCGTACTACCTCTTTCGCAACTGGCCCATCCGTACCTTTGCGGCGGTCATCCGCCGTGTTCCATAATCCTAGGAGTCGAGTAGTGTGTTTGGGGTAATCGTTCGAAGCCGCCCTCGGCGTCAATCTGCGCTCCTACAGAGCGTTCGGATTTGCGCGCGAGGATGCACCGGTCTCTGCACGCTTCGGTCCTGTTTGTACCCCTCGCACCGCTATCGACCACAATTTTCGACCCATGGCCCATAGTCTGATCGCGCTTAGTTTCCTTTTGGCCACTCTGCTGGTGGGGGTGTTCTTCGCCTATATTTATTCGCTCAAGCGTCAAACCTATCTGCTTCTCTGGACCGCTGGCTGGGCTCTGTACGGTCTGTACTATCTCGGTCCCGCGATTTCTTTTTGGACTGGTTGGAATCCGCTTCTAAACGCGCTGAGTGCTCCGATGTACGGCTTCGCCGGAATTTGTTTCTTCCTCGGAGCACAGCTTTACACGCGTCAAAAGCCTTGGGTCACTCCCGCCATAGCCGTCGGCATCGGGATCCTCGTATGGGCCGCAGCTAACGCCTTCGACCTCTTGTCCATCACCACCATCTCTCCTGCCTCACTTATTTTTATCGCCACCGGATTTCTTTTCTGGAGGGAAAGCCGTCACTACGAAACCATCGCCGATCGTCTCCTTGCCGTGGCCTTTGCGGGCTGGGGTTTTCTCTTCCTCGCCTTTCGTTTGCTCGAGGCTCGCCACTCCTATTTCACCGACGCTTTTCTTCCTGTCTCCGGTATTCCCACCGCCTTCGTAGCCATTCTCCTGACCATGGCCATTTACGAAGAAGAAAAACGCCGCGTCGAGCGCAACATGCTTGCGCTTTCCAACCTCAATCTCGCCACCTCCAGTTTCGTTGGCGGCGAAATCCAAAGAATGCTCGCACAAGCCCTCGACCGCGTCCTGGGCGTGGTTCGCTTACCCGCGGGTGCCCTTTTCCTTCATCACGGCGATCCAAGCGGTCCGACATCCGTGGTATCCGCTGGCCTGCCCGACGAATTCTGCCGCGTCACGCAGGAAGAGGGCCTGGACGATTATCTCGTCGGCCTGGTCTCTCGTCTCGGCGGCCTGCTCGGCTTCCGCGATCTCCGCGATGACAACCTCACGGCTCTCGAAAAAGACGAACCCATCCGCCGTTTTCGAGAACTTGCCCTACATCACGGTCTTCGCAGCGCCGTCGTCATCAGCTTGCAGGCTAAAGAACAGGCCTTTGGTTTGCTTCTTCTCGGCACCCAGGACAATCGGCGCTTTACGCCTGCGGAACTCCGCCTTTTGCTTGCTCTCGGCCACCAGATTGGAATGGCGGTCGAAAATAGTTATCTTATCCAGCAGACTTCGCGCCGCTCCGAAGAACTCCACGTCTTGAATGAAATTGGTCGCGCCCTAAGCTCCACTCTGAACAAGGAAGATTTGCTCCGCCGCATCTGGGAAGAGCTCCGTCGCCTCTTCGACGTCGAAAATCTCTATCTCGCTTGGCATGATCCTCTTCGCGACACCATCCAATTCGATCTCGAAATGATCGGTGGCGAGCGCCAGCAGAAACGCTCGCGCCCCGCGGGAAACCACATCACCGAATACATTCTCCGCACCCGCCAGCCCGTTCTCATCCGGCAAGACTATGTCGGCGAAATCAAGAAACTCGGCGTCGAACCCATTCGCGCCACCGGCTCTTTCTGCGGCGTTCCGCTCGTCGCCTATGACCGCGCCGTCGGAGCTCTTTGCATCTTTTCCGACCAGGATCGCGCTTTCGACGAAGGTCACCTTGAACTTCTCCGCGTGTTGGCCAGCGAAGCCAGTATCGCCATCGAAAACGCTCGTCTCTTCCAGGAAGAGCGCACCAAGGCGCGCCATCTCAGCCTTCTGAATCTGATATCCCGTGATGCCATTGCCACGCTGAATCCTGAGGAAGTGCTGGCAAAAATCACCGAGCAGCTGGAAATCGGCCTCTCGTACGATCACATCGGAATTGCGCTACTTGAATATTCCACCCGCGAACTCATCGTCCAGGCTGAAGGTGGAAAACTTCGCGGCGCACTCGGCAAGCGCACGCCGCTCGATGCCGGTCTGATTGGCCAGGTCGCGCGCACCGGAAAAGCCGCCTCCGTTCGCCTCACCGGTAATGGCCAGAACGTTCTCAAACCTGTTATGGCTGAATCCGTAACCGCCATGGCCCTGCCCATCTTCTACGCCGATCATCTCCACGGGGTCCTGTACGTCGAATCCACGGAGGTTGTCGATTTTTCTGAAGAAGAAACCCTGCTGCTTCGCACCCTCGCCGATCTAATCTCCGGCGCATACCACAACGCCATCACGTTTCAGAAAGCGCAGGAACAGGCCATCACCGACGGCCTCACCAACGTCAAAACCCATCGCTTTTTCATGGAAGCTCTCTCTTCCGAGTGGAAGCGTTCTTCGCGTGCCGGCCGCTCCTTCGCCTTGGTGCTACTCGATCTCGATCGCTTCAAGTTCGTTAACGATTTCTACGGCCATCTCGAAGGCGATCTCGTTCTCCAACGCGTCGGCCAGATCCTCGAAACCAACTGTCGCCGCTCGGACGTTGTTGCGCGTTACGGCGGCGACGAATTCGTCATCCTCATGCCCGAAACCACCATGGAGCAGGCTCGCCAGCTTTCCTCTAAACTTCGCGGCTGGGTGGCCTCCGATCCGCTTCTGCGCGAGAAAAATATCAGCGCCAGCTTCGGCATTGCATCCTATCCCTTGCATGGTTCCTCGCCACAGGAACTCATCCAGGTCGCCGACGCCTCCATGTACCTCTCCAAGCATCAGGGCGGTAACACCGTCTCTACCGCGGATCACGTCGATCCCAACGAAGCCCGCAGTTGGAAGCGCGACGTCCTCGAGGCCTATCTCGGTGTCACCCTGAAGCGCCTGTTCGTCACCGGGCCTGATGCCTTCGAAGAGATCTATCAACGCCTGCGGCAATTCACTGAGTCCCTGCCCGCCACCGAAGTGATCGGTGCATCTCCCTCCGATTCGCCAGCTTCGCTTCCTCAATCCATTCTCGAAACCGTCACCTCGCTCGCCTACGCCATCGACGCCAAGGATCAGTACACCCAAGGCCATTCGCAAAAAGTCTCCGCCTACGCTGCGCTGCTCGCGGAAGGCCTGGGAATGTCCGACGCGGAAGTTGAAGAAATTCGCCTTGGCGCAGCTCTCCACGACATCGGCAAAGTCGGCATTCCCGAACAGATTCTGAATAAGAGTGGCCCGTTGAATCCCGAAGAATGGGACACCATGAAGACCCACGTCATCTACGGCGGAAAGATTCTCGAACCTCTTGCCGCTCTGGCTCGCGTGCGCCTGATGGTCCTGCATCACCACGAATTTTTCGATGGCTCCGGCTATCCCAACGCCATCGCCGGGGAAAACATTCCTCTCGGCGCGCGCATCGTCACCATCGCGGATTCCTTTGACACCATCACCAGCGATCGTAGTTACAAAAAAGGTCGCACCGCCGACGAAGCACTCGCCGAACTCGAACGCTGCGCCGGCATGCAGTTTGATCCTCGCCTCGTGCCCGTCTTCGTAAAGGCTATGCGTCAGCTCCCCAACCCCGTCATCGAACTCGCCTCCCTGACCACCCGCTCCAACACCGATTAATCCTCCCAGGCGGCCCGGTCCCTCCCATTGTCATCCCGACCGGAGCGGCCCGGTCTGCGTAGCGGAGGGACCCTGGCAACATTTCCAAACCCTGCACAACCAATGGGACCATCTCCCGCCACACCACAGCCCTCACTTTTCCCTGCAAGAAATCCCCGCTGCAACGTTCCCCCTCCATGAGAGCCATGACCAATTCAACGCGCTTTTACATCGCCGTAATCGCGGTTGCCCTTCTCACCGCCATTGGACTCCCCGCACAAGAGCCTGCCCATTCCCCCGGCTGGGTCGTCCTTTCCGTCCCGGATTACCGCGCCCTCCGCGTCAAAGCTTTCCCCACGGAGCGCGAATCCGAACCTCCACCCGTGGACGCCACACTCAGCCGCGTCGACTACGACCTTCGTGTCGATACCGATCTCAGTTCCGGCCGCGCCAGGCTTACCGTCGACGTCCTCAAAAACGGCTGGGTTCGCCTTCCCATTCCAGCTGGACTCTTGGTGCGCGAAGCCAGGCTCGACGGCAAATCGCTTTCCCTCGCGCCGTCTTCCGGTTCGAACGATCCCAGCCAATTTTCCGCGCTTCTCTCGCACCCCGGCCGCTCCGTTCTCACTCTCGAAATCGCTCTGCCGGTTTCGTCTTCCGCTGGTGAAGAGCGCATAACTCTGCCCTCCACGCATTCCGGCGTGACTCGCGCCACACTGGAAATCCCTCGCCAGGGAGTAGACCTTTCCCTCTACGGCGGGATGTTCTCCGAAATCTCTGAACTTCCGGGCGGCGGTAAGTGGACCGCTTACGGTAAAGGCGCCGATCCGATCGTCTTCGCCTGGCGCCGCAAAATCGAAGACCAGCACTCCACTTTGCCATTGCGCATGCGTGGCACGCTCACGCAATTCATCGGCCTCGGCGAGGATTCCACCTCGGTCACCGCAAACGTCTCCTACGAAATCACCCAGGGCTCCGCCAATGAGGTTCACATCCAGCTCCCGGAAAACGTCACCATCAATCAGGTGCAAGGCGCGCTCATCGCCGATTGGGAAATGAAACCCGGCGAACTTCTCATCACTTTCCTGGAACCCGTTGAACAATCAGCGAGTTTCATTCTCACCGGTGAAGCGCGTCTTCCCCACGACGGCCAGGTTGACGTTCCCCTGCTTCGTCTCACAGGAGTGGAACGCGAGACGGGCGGCTTCGGCGTAGACATTCTCGGTAACGGCGAAATTAACGAACAGTCCGTAAAAATGCAGGGCCTCGAACGGGCCGACGCCACCGACTTAGGCGAACCCGTTTCCAGCCGTCAATCTCCCGCTCTACTCGCTTTTCGGATACGCTCCGGTGACGCCAAAACACCACGCTCCATCCATGTCAACGTCGCGCGTTACACGCAGCAAGCGGTCCTCTTAGCCAACGTCGAAGAAGCTCGCTACCGTGTGCTCTTCACCAAGGACGGCAAAGCTCTCGTGGAGGCCCGCTATGCCGTCCGCAACAATCAGCGCAGCTTTGTGAAAATCGCTCTTCCGCCTGGCGCAATGCTCTGGAGCGCTGCTCTCTCCGGTCAACCCGTCCGCCCAGGGTCCGGCCCCGATGCCAGCCTTCTTCTCCCCTTGGCCAAAGCCCGCTCTGGCGAAGACGCTCCCGAATTCGCCATCGAAGTTGTCTATTTCGCTCCCAGCGCTGCCTGGACAGACAAGGGCCGCCTCAAACTCTCGCTGCCCGCCCTCGATCTGCCGATCTCTCGCACCGGTCTGCAGCTGTACTACCCGCCCCTGTTTCGCCTCAATGCCGAACCCGGTTCTTTCCACGCTGAAAATTATGTTGGCCCTATTTCCGTCGTTCTCACCGCCGAAGCCCCGGAGCCCGCGGTGAACGCTCCGGTTCTCACCGCGGCCGCCAGCTCCTCTCCCGTTGAGTTCACGGCCATGGTTCCTACGGCACGCAACATAGATTCGAAGGCCCAGAAAGACCGCGACGCCGCGCAAAAACTGGTCGAGAAATTCCACGCCAGTGAACGTGGCTCACGCGCCTCCGGTATGCTGCCTGTTCGCGTGAATTTTCCAGCCTTCGGACCTTCTCTCTTCCTCGTCTCCGAACTCACCAGCGAAAATCAATTCCCGTTTGCGGAATTTACCTATCAACAGGACAAAAAGGCAGGTGGCAAATGAACCGTCGGCTCGTTTCGCTCGCCCTGGCGCTACTGGTCGCTTCACCGTCTTTCGCGCAACAAAGAGTCGATCCTCCCGCGCCGGCTCCCGGCAACGTCACGCTCTCGCTCGATGAATACAACCGCCTGCTGGCGCTCGCCAATCGCCCCAACAAAAAAACCGAAGCCCCTCCGCAACCCTTTCTCCTCAAACGAGCGGATCTGAAGTTTCGCGTCAACCATGATGATGTCGTTGGCTCCATTCAATTCGAAGGCGAAACGCTCTCCGCAAACACCACCATCGTTCCCCTCACCACCGGCATGACTGTTTTGGACGCGCATCACGGCGTCAAACCCTTGCCGCTGCTGCTTGCAAATGGAGTGCACTCCGCCATTCTTCCGGGCGAATCCGAATTCGCTGTCAGTCTCGATGCCGGGCTGCCTCTTTCCATTGAAACCGGCCGCGCCTCGTTCGTTCTTCCTGCTCCCGCAGCTGGCAGCGTTCGACTCTCTCTTAGCATTCCCGGCGATCGCACCAACGTGCAACTCAACCACGGAATCATCACCCATCGCGCCTCCGTTAAAGGCAACACCGAAATCGAAGCCACCCTGATGCCCGGCCAGATCGCCACCGTTTGGTGGGCTACTCGCGAAGTCGTCGCTCCCGTCGTCCCTCGCGAAGTGCGTTTTCTTTCCGACATAAAATCCCTCGTCTCCGTGGGCGAATCCGATCTGCAAATCGCTGCCCTCGCGGACATCAACGTCGTCCAGGGCGATGCCGAACAATTTTCTGTGGCCATCCCCGACGGCTTCGAAGTCACGGCGGTCAATGGTCCTTCGCTCGAATCTAGCGAAGTCCATAATGGTGTGCTCCTGCTTAAAGTTACCGGACACGGCCCGGCTGCATATCAATTCCTTATCTCTATGGAACGACCCATTAGCGACTCCAACGCTGCCGCGCCTATCCTGGCCTTCAAAAACGCACAGCGCGAAACCGGCGAGGTCCTCGTCGAAGGGCAGGGCACCATCGAACTCACCGCCAAGGAATCCGGCAGCCTCAAACGACTAGACATCAAAGAGATCAACCCGTATCTTCGTGCACTTTCGCGCTATTCCTTGCAGGCCGCTTTTCGCTATCATCGCCAGCCTAACGAATCCCCAACGCTCGACCTCGAGTGGACTCGGTTCCCCGATTCCAGCGTTCTCTCCGCCATCGCGGAGCATGCCACCGTCACCACCCTGGTCACTTCCGAAGGCAAATCTCTCACCGAAGTAAAACTCACCGTGAAAAATCAAGCGCAGCCGTTCTTGAAAGTTGAGCTTCCCGCGGGAGCCAGTATCCTCACCGCGGAAATCGCCGGCGAAAAGGTAAAGCCCGTCCAGGGCCCAGATGGCAATCGCGTTCCGCTTCTCCGCTCCGGTTTTCGTCCCGCGGGGCCTTACACCGTCTCCTTCGTCTTCCTTCATTCCGGCGCGCCCTTCGCGAAGAAGGGCGACTCGGACATCTCTCTTCCCAAAATGGATGTGCCCATCAGCATCCTCGAATGGGAACTCTTCCTGCCCGAACAATTCAAAGTGAAGGATTTTTCCGGCGACGCCATCTCCGCGTCGCTGGTCCCCGCGGAATATCAGGCCTACGCCTATGCGGGCGGTCCGTATCAGCCTGGGGTTGGCGGTGGTGTCGCTTTCAGTCCCGTCACGGTTGGCGGCGCAACGACCGTTCCCATGAACGGCCGCAATTTCACGGAACTCGCTAATCCAACTCCGGGTATAGCCCTCGTTCCCGGTCAACTCTCCGGGTTCGTCATTGATCCTTCCGGCGCAACGCTCCCCAACGCGCGGGTCGACGTGCAAAACACCGCAACGCGCGCAACTCAAACTGCCTCTACCACCGCCGAAGGCTATTGGCTCGTGATGGGACTTTCTTCGGGCACCTATCAGGTCACCGTCTCCGCCGCTGGCTTCCAATCTCTCAGCGTGCCTCTCGCTTACGACGCCTCCAATCCACACGCTTATCGTTTCGCTCTCAACCTTGGCTCCGTCAATCAATCTGTTCTGGTAACCGCCTCCTCAACTTTCCTGGAAACGGAAACCTCGAGTCTTCAATACTCCAAAAAACAAAAACGCGACAAGGGCGCTGCAACAATGCCGCCGGCTCCTCCGCCTCCAGCCTCCACCAATGTCTTCAATCTCCAACAACGCATCGCCGGCGTCCTCCCCGTCTCCGTCGATATTCCGCGCGCCGGCACTTCCTACCGCTTCCTCCGCCCTCTAGTAGTCAACGAGGAAACCAACCTGACCTTCACCTACAAATCCAAGTAGCCACCTTTTAGCCAAAACCTGTCATCCCGACCGGAGCAGCCCGGTTTCTTCTTCGCGCCGGATTTCGGCGCGCCGGGCTGCGTAGTGGAGGGATCCCGGCAAGACTTCCAATCCCAGCAAACAAAATGCGACACGGCCATTTCGGGCTGTTTCCTCTTTAGGAGGCCGGAGGTTCAGCCCCGGCGTAAAGGCCGCTAGGACCATCGGGCTTTAGCCCCTGAAGAAAGTTTTTCAGATCGTTCCGCTTGCAGCTAAACTATCTGGAAATTCGCTTCCGACTCTACTTCGTATATCGAAAGCAGGCCTCATGCAAACCGCAACGGTCAAGTGGATCGGCGATCAAAAATTCACCGCCACCAGTCCTTCCGGCCACACCATGACTATCGATTCCGACCGCAAATCCAACCAAGCCCCCGGCCCGATGGAGCTTGTCCTGATCGCCTTGGGCGCCTGCACCGCCACCGACATTGTGATCATCCTCGAGAAAAAACGCCAAAAGATGCAATCACTCGAAGTGATCTGCTCCGGCGAACGTGCCACCGAGCCCCCAACCGTCTGGATCAAACTGGAAATCGTGTTCCGTCTTCGCGGCGATCTCGACGAAGCCGCCGTAAAACACGCCATTGACCTCTCCGAGGAGAAATACTGTTCCGTCGCTGCCACCCTGAAAAAAACGGCCAAGCTCACCTGGCGCTACGAAATTCTTCCTCCCGAGTAGCTCCTCAGCACAACCATCCCCAGTCTCTTGTGGCACAGCCATTCCTGGCTGTGCTCTTGGGTGTCCTCCCTAATCCAGAGCCGCCGAAGGAGCTGTGCTCTTGGTTTTCTCCTTAAGAGGCCGGGCCTTTCAGCCCCGGCCTAAAGCCACCGACACAAATGGGACGATAGCCCCTGCAGACTTCCCTCTCGCGCTTGTCTATTCTTCGCCGCATCGCATACAATCACTTTTTTGTGAACCGCCTGTTTTTCAGGCAAGGAGATTCATGTCGCGCCGCCTCGCTGCAAAAATCACTGGCGTAGCAGGATATGTTCCACCGCGCATCATGACCAACGCGGATCTCGAAAAACTGGTGGATACCAATGACGAATGGATTCGCACCCGCACCGGCATCCGCGAACGCCACGTCGTCGATAAAGGCGTAGCCACTTCCCACCTGGCCACCGAGGCCGCCAAACTTCTCCTGGCCCAGACGAAAACCGACCCCGCCGAAATCGACCTCATCATGGTCGCCAGTGTCACCCCAGACATGTTCTTCCCCGCCACTGCCTGCCTGGTCCAAGATCGTCTCGGCGCCAAAAACGCCTGGGGCTTTGATCTTTCCGCGGCGTGCTCTGGGTTCACCTACGCGCTCACTGTTGGCGCGCAGTTCGTCGCTGCCGGGACACACAAAAAAGTTCTCGCCATCGGCAGCGACACCATGACTTCCATCCTCGATTACAAAGATCGCGCCACCTGCGTGCTCTTCGGCGATGGCGCTGGCGCGGTGCTCCTCGAACCCGCTGCCTCAGACGAAGGCATCCTCGATTTTGCTCACGACGTCGACGGCTCCGGCGGCCAATACCTGTACATGCCCGGCGGCGGCTCGCTGCATCCATCCACTCACGAAACCGTCGACAAAAATATGCACGTGGTTCATCAGGAGGGTTCGCAAGTCTTCAAATACGCTGTGCGCCGCATGGCCGAAACCGCTGCCGGTCTGCTCGAACGCAACAACTTCACCAGCAACGATCTCGCTCTCGTCGTTCCTCATCAAGCCAATCTACGAATCATCCGCGCCACTCAAGAGCGCCTCGGCATCGATGATTCCAAAATGATGGTCAACATCGACCGCTTCGGTAACACCACTGGCGGCACCATTCCTCTCGGCCTCCGTGATGCTGTCGAACAAAAACGTCTCCGCAAAGGTGACCTCGTCCTACTGGTCGCCGTAGGTGCAGGCTACACCACCGGCGGCGTCCTCCTCCGCTGGGCCTACTAGCGTTTCTTGGGGGGCCTTTTCTTCTCTGCGCTCTCTGTGCTCTTCCCTCTGCGCACTCTGTGTTAAAGCTTTTTCCTTACGTGCAAATAAAAAAACGGGTGGAGATCGCTCTCCACCCGTCGCCAATCACAAACGCTTAATTCGGAATCACCAACTCCTGCCCCGGCTTGATCGCATCCGGGTTGCTCAGCTGGTCCTTATTCGCGTCAAAGATCTTCATGTACTCGTTCGCATTCCCATAAAAATGTTTCGCGATTTTCGACAGCGAATCGCCCGCCGCCACCGTATACATCTGCTGCTTCGGCGCGATGGATGGATCCACCGTTAGGTTCAACGTCAAATCGCTGAAGCTCGGGTCGGCCGTTTTCACCAGGTCCCAAGCCTTATTTTTGATTGCGTCGCCGCCAACGGTTCCTTCCACATACAACTTGTCGTCCTGAATATGCACGTGAGTCAGACTCGCTCCCGGCTGGCCCAGGAAGTTCAATGCGCCGGCGTACTTCTGCTTCAATTGTTCTAGATCGGCTGCCATATAGTTCTCCTCTTTCAGCAATCATTAGGCGGGCCGCTATCTTAGCAGAACGCATCGAGGAATACGCATTTCGTTTGGAAGCTGGTAGGCCTGGGTGTAAGAACGGATGGCACTACTTCAGTCGTGCCGCAAACTGTGGCACAGCCATTCTTGACTGTGCTCTTGTTTTTTGATCGCTAGGAGGCCGCGGCCTTAGCCCCTGACGGCTCTTAGCAGGACCGCATCGACGCCGCTAGTTCAAGGTTCGCTTGCATCCGCCGATCAATCTGCACCGCGGCATATCGTGCGCAAAGCGCTTGTTCCTGCGCGCCCCACTGCGCCAGGTTTGGC
>Ga0210383_10000389_pt1 | contig 41965 bp, 41 predicted proteins | sample IncBWC14OmetaG_FD_160072 | JGI IMG/M metagenome (GOLD analysis project Ga0210383, IMG submission 160072) | Forest soil microbial communities from Barre Woods Harvard Forest LTER site, Petersham, Massachusetts, United States - Inc-BW-C-14-O ...
TCCTGAATGATCTGTAGTTTTTGATCCACTGAAAAGGACCTTCTTTGCTTAGCCATAGACATAAATTTAAAACATTAATCTATGTCTCTTCTGAACTCACTTTTTTGTCCAGGCATTTAGGGGGCTAAATCAGAACTCGAGTGGAATTCTCATCTCCTAAAACGCATGTATTTTTAATATCCGAACAAAGCAATCCGTTGCAGTACAAAATGCCATCCCTATAATCCGCCTGAAAAATTACTTGACCGTCAGGCCGCACTACCTCAAACCCACGAGCGTCATTGTTATAATCCACGCCGGGAGCAAACACATGCCATTGGTTAGAATTATAGGTTGCTATTGTCTCCCCGTCCCAATCTCTAATGATCACGTCAGCGATTATTTGATTATTGGTTACTTTTATGTCGAATGGGCCAGAATTATCTGAAAAGCTAACAAGATGTTTAAATCCGGTTGCTCCCAGTGTACCAAAGTTTATCCTTGGCGAAGTAGTGTCTGAACGCCCTTCATTTCTCAGCTCCCCGTGTGTTTCGGCAATCTCCTTTTCGGAATTGCTTGAAAATAATTCCGAGATGGTCAAAAATCCGAGGCCTCCGATAACAAATATTTTTAACGTTAAAAGTACCCATTCTCTAAAATCCTTGTCGTTTTGCTTCTTGTAATCTTTAAGAGCGTCAAGTACCTGACTAAGTATTGCGGCCAATAATATGACTACTTTCATAATATTCCTTAAGAGGAAAAGTTAATTATGTGCTTACGATTTCAATTTACATTGATTTTCAAATCCGCCCTTCTAAAGCATGCTTCCCCCCTACCTTCTTCGAATTCATCGGATACGCGAGCAGGTGCCTATGAGGACGGAGCAGCTGCCCTTCCGGTCACTTCGGTGCTTGAAACCAAACTCGGCAAATATTGCGCTAAGGCGACAGATATCTCGCTTTTCATCGCCCCTTTATATAACCTGATAAGTAACTTTGAATACTCGCCTCTAGTCAAACCGAGAATATGAGAAATACGATCAGGCAAACTTTTTCGATTATAAATAAGTAACAAACTATCCAAATTTTGGTTAGTGATTTCTTGTTCGAAAAGCTCTCTACATTGTGAATAGATGGCATGTACGTCAATTGAATCGTACGTCCTTTGTAGAGCAGTTTGTAGGCCACTTTCTGAGTGGTCCATCTTAGAGAAGCAATTTAGTTTGTATTGAATTAACTTTTCCGCTTTTGAAGAAACTTGAACATCCAATTCTTGGCGGAGTGCCTCCACAAGAAAATCGGTTACATGTCTGACAGCCGCGTCGGGTTCCATTTCCTGATGCCTTGCGACAATTCTAATAAGAGCGGCGACGCAAAATAAGTTTTCGATTTCAGCAACTCCCAACGTATGTATTCCATGTGCTAAAAGAGCATCTATTTCCGCTTGTTCTTTGAAATCGCTGTCAATAATACCAAAGGCTTGCAAATGGTGCAAAGAGTCATTTGCACGAAATGCCTTTGTCGCTTCGATTACTTTATCCCCGCCTCCCCTCGGTATGATGTGAAAATCAGGATAAAACAATTCATAAACCGCCGTATCAAGGCTTCCTCTTTCTCCTTCACAAAATATTATATTCTTTCGATTGCCTAAGACTTCCAATAAGAGTGCTTCTGGCAGCGCCGCGTCTTGAGGCACCTCAGCCCATTCCCATTGACCTTTTCCATTATGGGACTTTACCCATATTTTCCACGCGTCCATTCTTGATGCAGCAAAATCCAGATCATGCGTGATATAAATCAGCATTTTATTCGGGCATAACCCTTCTATCTTGTCCCACAATTTAGAAACTATTGATTTATGAAGGTGAACCTCAGGCTCATCAATAATAATAATTGAATCATCAGGGGCTGATATACAGTGCCCTATTAGGTACAAAACTACACGCTCGCCATCACTCAATTCTTTTCCATGATAATTTGCTTCGCCTTCTTTCTGAACAAGAACTTTTCCATCAACGAATGAAATTGACCGATGAGGCATTAGTGTCGACCATATCTTTACAATAGTATCTATTGGGGATTCTGCAACTTCAATATAGGTCTGTTGTTCTTTTGTTTGCTGAGTATGTAATCGATCTCTTTCATTCGTCTTAGCAAACAATAGGCTTAATAATTGATCAAAATCATTCAATAAGAAATTCGCGGGGTTTCTTCCCCACCTATAGTTATTTTTTGTCCAAGCTATCCCTTGAACTTGAACCGGTGATCCAAACAGCAGGTCATCCAGAGCTTGTTGCAAATTTTTCAAGGTTGCGGATTCAGGTATATTCAATGCTTTTTGTGCACTGATACGATGTACTATCTTATGCTGTTGGTGTTGCTCTTCAATCCAAACCCCTAATCTTGTTTTGCCAGATCCATTCGCGCCAACTATGACAATATTGTTTTCGCTCCGTACAGTTTCCTGGCCGACTTGCCCGTCTCTTCTTGGAAGCAATAGAGTGAAATTCATTTCAAGTAAATTAGGTAATAAGAAGGCAATTTAATGTTAGCGCGTTAAATTAATGCACTTGTTTTCACGGTATTTTGATCAAATCCAATCTCTTAAACGCATGCTTCTTGCCAACCTTCTTCGACCTGACTTTCCCGGCTAAAGTCCACCGCCTTAACGTCAAGGGCGACACATTCAGTAGTAAAGCCGCCTCTTTCAACGTCAACCACTCCTTTGCCTGAATCACTTTCACCTGCTCCCCAGTAACAAACGCCTGAGGCTTCCTTTTAACCATCGTCTCCAACTGCACCCGCTGGATCGCCTTCTCCCTCTGTTTAACCTTATACAATCGCTTTGCGCAGGGGTCAGAACACGTTTCCGTAATAATCTTCCTCGCAATAAATTCCTGCTTGCAATAGGCGCAAATCTTGATAATTCTCAAATTGCTGCTCATAATGGGTATTTGTTTTGGGTTCGAATTTTGAACAATTGATTAAATATCAGAGTAATATTGATATGAACTTACAATGATCTAAAGCGAAATAAACCACCTATAATGCTATTATAATCAAATAATTACATTAAGTTATTAATATTTATATCTTTACAATATTCAAAAATATTAGCTATGTCAGATTGGTCATTAATCTCAGCGGAAAGATTCGAGCAGCTTTGCTCATTCATCTTGGAAAGTGAAGGGTTCTACAATATTAGGAGGATTGGAGGCTCCGGGGATAGAGGAAGGGATATCATGGCACAAAAAGAGGCACAACCTATATTCGGCTCTAAAGAAATACAGAATTGGGTTATTCAATGCAAAAGATATGTTACAGCGCCTCTTTCAATTAATGAAATTAGCTCAGAACTTAATAAGGTCCGAATGCATAATCCCGACTATTATGCAATAATGATATCTAGGACCATAACCTCCAACGTGCATGACTGGCTTGACGAAGTAAAGAAACAGTATCCTTTTAGAATTCTCATTTTCGATGTTGATTGGCTAGAAAAGCAATTGACGAGGCAGCCATTATTATTCAAATTGTTTTTTGAAAATCAGGAACAGTCTATTGTATATTCTAATATTAAAACGAATACTGAGTTGCAAGTATATACTGCCGGAAAAATGCCATCAGAAGCGGTAAGAGGCATTGTAACGTGGTGGCGAAACGATTTAGAATTTGAGGCATCAAAGCTAGCCAGAAAAATAGGTTTCTTTCATCCAGAATTTGCGGGTTGCGATCATTCAGGAATTGAGCTATCTCAGACGGTTGAGCAAGACTTTAGAATGATTTCTCAATCTAATTTGATTATTGCATACCTAGACAACGAAGATCAATTTGGCACGCTCACGGAAATAATGATTGGCCATTCTTTATTTAAGCAAATCGCTATTTTTATTGATTCGTCTATTCAAACTAAGATATCCGCGAATAGTGAAAATGAAGATGGAACAATGGCTAATCAAGATTATTATGACGAAGTTTATGACAAACTATTTAAGACACAACATTCATGCCCTTGTAATCTCATGAATGAACTGGAGCCCATCCACTTGAACAATTACTGGTTTATGGTAGAATTTTTGAGGCTAAGGCAACCTGATACACATATTCAAATGACCACCAAAAATGACGTCATACCTGATATGATAAAATATCTAAAAACCTTTATTCAATGACTTTGCCCACTATTTTGATTATTGTATCATACCGTATATTATCGTATCATACCGTATCATAACGTATCAATTTCCAGCACTTCTAACCGGAAGGTCACCCGAAAACCCATTGTAGTCCCAGATTAGTAACAAGAATTTGGCTAGTAAAGGCAAAAGAAGGCAACTAAAGGCAAAAGAAAACCCCTGAAAATCAGGGGTAACCAAATATAACCCGCATCAATCGTGCATATCTCGTAAGGGGGCTACTTCCCAATACAAAACTTCGAAAATATGTACCCCAATCTATCCTCCGTCGTAATCTCTCCCGTGATCTCCCCCAAATAATGCAACGCAACTCGTATATCCAACGCCAACAGATCCCCCGGCAGCAAGTCATCCAACCCCTTCCGGATCGACTCCAGCGCCTCCGACACCTTAACAAGCGCCTGATAATGCCTCGCATTCGTAACCATCGTCCCATCCCCAACCGCTGCCGCCCCCTGTAGCACCAGGTCGACCAGCCGCTGCTTCAGTACATCGACCCCACGACCATCCCTCGCCGAAATCAACACCTCCTCCGGATACCGCGTCGGCACCACCGCCCCCCCCGCCAAATCAATTTTATTCCCTACCAGCAAAAAGACCTTCCCGCGCCCCAACAGATCCTCCCGCACCCTCTCCAACTCGTCCAAAGTCCCCGACATCGCCGCCACACCCGCCCCAACCCCATTCCCGCCAACAGCGCCGGCCGTACTCGCAACCGCAGCCGCAGCGCCAGCCACGCTCGCAACGCCCGGAGCAGCCGCACCCGAACCGCCCGCCGCATCCGGGCCACTCGCAGCAGCCCCAGCCCCAGCCGCACCAACCCCCGCCGCCACCGCCGCGACCCCCCCACCCCCCACCCGCCCCCCGGCATCAAAAAGATAGACCACCACATCCGCCGCCGCCATCTTCTCCAAACTCCTCGCCACCCCGATTTGCTCTATATTGTCCGAAATGTGGTCTCTTATACCCGCAGTATCGATCAACCTGAAGCAAATCCCCCCAATATTCAAAATCTCCTCCACAGTATCCCTCGTCGTCCCCGCGATCTCCGAAACGATCGCCCGCTCCTCATTCAAAAGCGTATTCAGCAGCGTAGACTTCCCCGCATTGGGCTTCCCCACGATCGCGACAGATACTCCATTCCGGATCACATTCCCCAACTTGAACGACTGCAGCAACTCCGCCGTCATAACCGAAGCCTCGGCAACGAGCCGATACAGCTGCATCCGATCCGCAAACTCCACATCTTCCTGCGAAAAATCAAGCTCCAGCTCGATCAGCGCCGAGAAGCTGATCAGCCGCTCCCGCAGCTCCCGGAGCGCCCGCGAAAACCCACCCCGGATCGTGTGCAGCGCCACCCGCGCCGAAGCCGCCGATTGACTTGCAATCAGATCAGCAACCGCCTCCGCCTGCGCCAGGTCCAGCTTCCCGTTGAGAAAAGCCCGCTGTGTGAACTCTCCAGCCCGAGCCAAGCGCGCACCCCCGCGAACCACTGCCTGGATCACCCGCTCCAATACGACCGGACTGCCATGACAGGAAATTTCGATCACATCCTCCCCCGTATAACTGCGGGGACCCCGGAAAAGCGATACCACCGCTTCATCCAGTTGCTCACCGTCTTCAACCAATAAACCGAGATGTAAAGTATGAGAAGGTTCCGCGATCAGGTTCTTACCGGCAAACAACCGGCCGACAATCGTAAAAGTCTCCGGCCCGCTCACCCGGATCACCCCGATCGCCCCGATACCCGGCGGCGTCGCCAAGGCAACAATCGTATCCGCCCAACCAGCGAGTTTTCCTAACATAAAGGCAAAGATACCCCCAAAAACCTACGCCCGGAAACCCCGGCCCTCAGCCCGCGAGCCCGAGCCCGCAAGCCCACCGCGCGCACCCCCAACCCTACCTGATCAGGATCACCGTCCCCTGCCTTACCACCGACCGACCCGAGAAATCCAACCCCTGCGCCATCCAGACATACGTCCCCATCGGCTGCGCCTGCCCCCCGAGCGTCCCATCCCAGCCGCCAGCCTCATTGGTCGTAAAGTACACCCGCTGTCCCCAGCGATTAAATACTGCAAAATACTTCAGGACTTGGATTCCAACCGCATGCGGCCTCAGGAGATCATTTTTCGCATTCCCCCCATCCGGCCTGAACGCATTCGGAACAATGATATCCGACGTGTTCACCGCCTTGATCGTGATCGTGTCCGTCCCGACACAGCCCTGCGGCGTCGTCGCCGTCACCGTATAGGTAATATCCGCCGTGACCGTCGCCATCGGATCCTGGATTCCGGGATTATCTAACCCTGTAGCCGGTGACCATTGGTAGCTCGTAAACCCGGAATTATTGACATCGACCGCGTTCAGCTGCAGGGTCTGCCCGACCAGGATCGCCGTATCATCGCCTGCAAACACGACCGCCGGAGGCGTCACTATGACCAGTACCACCGCCGGCTGGATAGAAGTGCACCCATTGACATCCGTCACTGTAAGCCCATAAGTAATGCTTTTTAGTGGCTTCTGGACGACCGGATTGGAGATGGTCGAATCGCTAAGCCAGGTCGTCGGCAACCATTGATAGGTGACGCCTCCGCTCCCTTGCAGCTGGGTAGACTGGCCATAACAGATCGTCACTTCCGGCGGGGTAGCCATCGCTATCGGCGCCGGCAAGACCGTAATGGTTTCCGTTCCCGACGAGATACAAATCCCGAGGCTGGCCAGAACCGAATAAGTCGTGGTAGTGCCCGGACTGGCGATCGGTTCCGCGATCGTGGCATTATTCAGGCTGGCCGCGGGAGACCAGGTAAAACCCGTGGCATTCGTTGTCAGGGTTAGCATCGTACTTGTCCCTTGACAGATCGTCGTCCCCGGCCCCATTGTAAACGCAAGCGAATTGTTTACATTGACAAAAGTCGATTGAGAAACCGTACAACCATTGGCGTCCTCGACAGTAATGGTATAGGTGCCGGAAGCAAGGCCGGGGATGAGGGGATTGACACCAAACGCCCCGCCCGCCGAATACTGATAGGGCATTGTCCCTCCGGTGACATTGGTGACATCCACCTCACCATCATTATTCAGGCAGGAAGCGTTAATCGGGACAGGGACAAAAGACGTCGGACCCGCGATATCCCCCATCATTCCAATCTGTGATCCTGTATTCGGCGTCGGAAGGGTCGCATCCTCTACCGTGACAGTATAATTACCCCCCGAAACAGTGTTGAAGGTGGGGGACACCTGATAGGCCCCTCCATTGAGTGAGTATTGATAAGGGCCCGTTCCACCCACTACGTTCGTTACGGTAATCGAACCGTTCGGATTTCCACAAGACGCCGTATTATTCGTATTGATCGTAAACGTCAACGTCACCGCCTGCCCCCACCCGTACCCCCTCCCCCACAAAAACGAAAGAAACACCCCAAGCATCACAGCCCGTTTACATTTCAGCCATAGGACGGAAGAAGATTGGGTTCTGGTCATGGGTCTGTTCTCTCTTATAAAATTAGTGAATCCCCGCTAAAACAGGGATTCACCTTTACCGTATTACCCATTCCGAGCAGCAAAACCCGAGCCATTCCCCAAACAAATCCGTATCAATTTCCATCCAGCACCTTGAAGATCACCGGTTGCCGCCGATATGCCTTCACGTACCGCCCATTCTGCAACGCCGGTACCCACTTCCCGCTTTTTTTGATCACCCGTACCGCCTCCTCCCTCAATCCGCCTTCTTCCGGGCCGCTCAGCACCGTCACATCGCTGACGCTCCCATCCACATCTACTACAAACTGCACGACGACCGTTCCATTGACATCCAGACTAACCGCCTGATCCGGAACACGCAAATTCCTGTTTAGAAATCGACCCCACGCAAGCATCCCCCCCGGAAACTCCGCCTCTTTCTCGATCGGGATGAAGCGCTCATTATCCTCCGACTTCCTCGGCGCCGTCACCACATTTGAAAGCACCCCATCCGTAGTCGGCGGCCCCGTAATCCCGACATCCGCCATTCCGTCCTTATTCACCGGCCCGATCTTAACCGGATCCAGGGCATCGACCTCCGGCGGCCGCTCATCCGGTTTCACTTCCTTTACGATCAGCGGCTGGGTGAACGCCTTCATCGCCACCTGCGGCTGCACCACCCTCGGCGGCGGCGGCGGTGGCGGCGGCGGATCAGTAATCGGATTGATAATCTCCACCACACCTCCAACCTCGATCTTCTCCGCCCGCTTCGCCTTCCCTAACCCCGACACCACCCCGCCAATCAACACCAGGATCACCACCGACCCCATCACTACCATCGACTTCACCATCCTTCGGTTATACGTCTTTCTTAGCTCATAAGCGCCATACTCCTTGTTCCTCCCTTCGAAAAGGATATCCAGGATATCCGCGTTCTTGATTTGATTTGGTTCCATAAACAAAGGTTTATTACTAAGACTCGACGCACCACCCGTTTCCATATACATTCCGCGCACAAACCTAACCTTCACGTATACCCGAAAAAAAATCCCTCCGAAATTCGGAGGGATCTCAATCTTATGATATTCGCGCGCAACTTTATTGCGACTCCAACTTAAACACGATCGGCTGCTTCTTATACGACTTCACCTGACGACCATTCTGAATAGCCGGCGTCCACTTACCACTCCTCTTGATAACACGCACCGCCTCTTCCCGAAGCCCGCCCTGATCCGGCCCGCTGATCGCATTCACATCACTGACATTACCTTCCTTATCCACGATAAACTGCACAACTACCGTACCCTGGATCTCATTGTTCACCGCATCATCCGGATAACGCAGGTTCTTGTTCAGATAACGTAACCACGCCGCATCACCACCAGGGAAAGCAGACTCGATCTCCACCTTGGTAAAGGTCTTATCATAATCCTCATCGTCCTTCTTGGGAGCTTCAACCACACCCTTACCCGCATCACTCACAGGCGGTGCCGTAATCCCGTCATCCTTGATACCTTCCTGATTGACCGTACCGATCTTGGTATCTTCCAGCTTCTCCTGCTCCGGCGGCTTCTCTTCCGGCTTCACTTCCTTATCCGGAACGATCTTGGGCGGAGTGAACTTGGCCATCTCTACCTTCGGCGGCTCCACTTTGGGAGGCGGCGGAGGCGGTGGTTCATCTTTCTTTTGGGCCACGTCTTCGAGCTGCACGTCATCGACGACCATTGCCTTCTTCGAAGGGCCGCCTTGCAGATTGGATAGGAAATATCCACCAAAGAGCAACACGATTATGATTACCATCCCTATAATCGACTTCACCAGCCGCTTATTATAGGTCTTCCGCAAATCATAAGCGCCGTACTCCTTGTTCCTCCCCTCGAAAATGATATCGAGGACGTCGGCGTTTAGTATTTTATTGACTTCCATTGTAATGGGTTTGCTTGTTTTTTGTCCGGCCCTCACAGCCCGGTACCTACCATATAAGATTCATGCCCTCCGGCATTCCATACAGAAATCCCCTATTTTATCCCGTTCGCCTGCTCGGTTTTCTGGATATAACCATATTCCGTCGGCGAAATGTCCACCATGGCAAACCGCTTGACCTCATCGATCTTCATCTCGTCCAGCATGTCTACCGTATTCTTATAGGTAGCATCCTTGTCCGGCTTGATGATCACCATGAAATCATCCGGGTTCGTCCTCCGCTTCTTGTCCAGAATGGCATCCCGGATCGTCTTCCAGGTTGCCGTTTGGATCTTCGAAGGATCCAGCCCCTCATAATAATACACCTGGTCAGCCTTCGCAGGCATAACCGTAAAAGCCGCCGACTCCTTCAGTTTGTTCTGCTCATCCGGCTTGTCCACATCTTTCGGCAGGAAGAGCTTCATAGACGTAGGCTGGCTCATCGTCGTCGTAAAGATAAAGAACGTAATCAGCAGGAATCCCAGATCCACCATCGGGGTCAGATCCACACGGGTTGACAGCTTCTTACCTTTTTTAACGCCGGGGCCCTTTTTATGACCACCACCGCCAGAGGTATCCATTTCTGCCATAAACTATCTTTTTTTAAAGTTACTAATTTTTTAACAAATTCAACTAACTGAACCTTAACCTTTTATCATTTTCTACCCCTCCTTCTACCCACTATTCAACGGTTTTCTTACCCGAAGAAGTTATGACCTTCTCCAGCTCCGAACCCGGGGGAGCCGGGATTGGACTGGTAATCAATTGGAATTTCAGTTGGTCATTCTTCTTGAACGCCCAGATCACCCCGCTGAAAGCCGGATACAAGGCCGCATCGTCGCCCTTCACTTCAAGATGCATATGTCCACCCCCGAAGCCCCCTTCTGCCGACGCCGCCACGGCTGCCGTTATCCAATCGCGCAGCTCGTTATTCGTACTGTCCTGGGTCGGAATGCCCGGAAATTTGATATTCTTGATTGCTGCAGGATCGGATCCCTTGTCCAACAACGCCTTCAGCTGGCTAAACGGCACCCCGATATAGGCAACCGGATTGAGATAGAAATTCTTCATCTCGGCATCCGTCAGTCCCAGGTTATGCTGCGTATTGATCGTACTGATGATGTCTTTCTTCTCCTCCTTATTGGCATCGCTGACGCTGAAATAGACCCTTCCTTCATGGTCCAGCGTAATCAGGACCACGTTCTGATCCTCCGCAATCTTGGTATACACCGAACTTGGCGTCGTTACTGTCAACGCCTCCGGTGGCTTGAACTTGGTCGCTAAGATGAAGAAAGACAACAACAGGAAGGCGACATCGCACATCGCTGTCATGTCTATATTCGTGCTCTTACGCGGTAATTTTGCTCTTGGCATTTTACATTTTTTTTAAAGACGCTAAATTTCTCAAATTCCACAATCTTCGCCGGCTTATTTATAAAGCGAAGCGAAGCTCTGCGTCAGCGTAAAACCACTTTCGTCGATCCCGTAAGTGATACCATCGATCTTGGTAGTGAAGATGTTATACATAATGATGGAGACAGCCGAAGTACCGATACCAAGCGCGGTATTGTACAAGGCCTCGGAAATACCCTGGGACAGCCGCTGAGCAGCTTCACCACCGCCAGCCTCGCCAAGCGCGGCAAACGACGTGATCATCCCGATAACCGTTCCGAGCAGACCCATCAACGTAGCCACCGAAGCGATCGTAGACAGAAATACGAGGTTTTTTTCCAGCATCGGCAACTCCAGCGCCGTCGCTTCCTCGACTTCCTTCTGGATCGCAATAACCTTTTGCTCCGTATCCAGCTCAATCGTGATCATTTCCTTGTATTTGCGAAGACCGGCCTTCATGACATTACCGACAGAACCCTTCTGCTTGTCGCATTCGCTGATTGCCGCATCGATATTCTTGTTGGCCAGGTGATATTGCACTTTACGGATGAATTCGGCGATATTGCCGGTACCCGTTGCCTTGCTGATCGTCAGCAAACGCTCGATCACGAACGTAATAACAGTCAGCAGCGCACCGATCAGGATCGGTACAATGATCCCACCCTGATACATCCGGACGATACCGCTTTTGGGACCTTCATGGTGAGGCCAGAACCCGCCACTCGTATCGGGCTTTAAAAAGTTGTCAGGATTGCCCAGGATGAACCTCCAGATACAATATCCCGCGATTACACACACCACCGGTGCGACCCAGGAGATGGAGTTACCCTTTCGTTTTGGTTGTACGGATGTGGAGCTTTTAGCTGCCGGCGCTGCAGTCGGTTTTGTTGTTCCAGCCATGATCGTTTGTTTTTAGTGTTTTTAAAAAATTGACGTATGTAATAGAAAATGATTGCACAATTCTACACAAAAAAGCTTTTCAATCGGAGAAATTGGATAGGAAATATCAGATTTCGACAAAAAATCCGCCCGATTCCAGGGCCACGCAATATAAGCAATTTTTATAACCTGCAAACTCCAAACTCGACCCCTTCAAATGTTATCGCTAATTTAAATATTTGTCCCTCACCTCCCCTCAGCCCTTCCTGTACATCTCCGAACAACTTGGAACAAAGCACGAACAACCGGCCTCAACATCCATATAACGCGCACCGCGATCCCCTACTCATACCTCAACGCCTCGATCGGATTCAACCGCCCCGCCTTCCACGCCGGATAGATCCCCGCCACCAACCCCACCAATGAACACACCGCGATCCCCCCTATCATCCAACCCCACGGAACCACGAATCCCGTCGACAGGACGATCGAAAAAGAATTGCCCACGATCACCCCCAATACCACCCCAAAGGCCGCCCCCATCAGGCTGATCAACACCGACTCCCACAGGAACTGCTGCCGCACCACCCGCTGCCGGCCCCCGATCGCCTTCACCAACCCGATCTCCTTCGTCCGCTCCGATACCGCCACCAGCATAATATTCATCAGCCCCACCGTCGCCCCCAGTAGCGTGATGCCCCCGATCACCAACGCCGCGATCGTTATAAAACTCAAATTCCTCAACAACAGATTCACAAACGTATCACTCTTGTCAATAAGGAAGTTATCCGCCTCCGTCACATCCAGTCGCCGCACCGGCCGGAAGGTGCCCTCCGCCTGATCGATCGCCCCATCGATCTGCTTCACATCCGTCACCTTGATCTGGATCGAAAAGGAAGACTGCGACCCATTACTAAAGAACCGCCGCACATTATTATAGGACGTCAGGATCATTTTGTCATAGTTCATCCCCAGACTGCTCCCCTTCGAAGCCAACACCCCTATGACCCGGAATGGCAGATTGTTTACGCGGATGATCTTCTCCACCGCAAAGTCCGGATTGCCGCCAAAAAATTTCTTCGCCACATCCGACCCGATGATCGCTACATTCCGCCCCGACTCCAGATCCAGCGCATTCAGATTCCGGCCCGCCGCCAGCGTGAACCCATTGAGATCAATATAGTTCTCGTCCCCGCCCTGTACCCGGATATTCGGATTTGTCTTCCGGTCCCCCACCGAAACAACCGCATCCCCCACTCCCCCAATCCCCAACGCCATCCTGGCCGGATAGGTATACCGGCTCTTGAACGTCTCCGCCTGCAATTTCGTGATCGGCTCGTTCGTATTCGACCGTTTTTCCTTTAACGCACTCTTTTTGTGCGACTTGACGTTGTTGTCGGAAAAGTTGAACCAGTTTTTGTAGTGGATAGTAAAGCCATAGGCCCCCATGGCGGAGAAGCTCTCGGTGAACTTTTGCTTCATCGCGTCGATGGCCGTATTGATCCCCACCAGCGCCATGATCCCGAAAGCAATAATAGCTACCGTCAGACCCGTCCGCAGCCGGTTGCCACGGATTGTCCGGAAGGCCAGGGATAATGTGTCAGATAATCGCATGCGTCAGTCAGGTCGTGGACAGGCAATATACAAAAAACCCCCTTACCAAGTATAAATAAAGTGCTGCAGCTGATTCAGCAAGGCATTCGGCCAAACCCCCAACAGGATCACCAGCGCCGCCAGAAGCACCAGCATCCCCTTAAAACCCGCACTCGGCGCCACCTCCGTCGCCCCATCCCCATCTTTGAAATACATCGCCTGTATGACCCTGAAATAATAGTAGACGCTCACCGCCGCACATAACACCGCGAAAACGACCAGCCACATCCACTTCCCCGTAGACACTACCGACGCCAGCATATAATATTTTGCGAAGAAGCCACCGGTCAGCGGAATCCCCGCCAGCGACAGCAGGAAGATCGTACACGTAGCCGCCAGCACCGGTTCCTTCCGCGCCAGCCCGTTGAATCCCTCGAATGTATAATCCTTCATCCGCATCAGCACCGCGAAGATTCCGATCGTCGCCAGACTATATGCCGCCGCATACAAGAGAATGCCGTCCTTCGCCACCCCCGTCAGCGACAGTAGCGCCAGCAGCATAAACCCCGCCTGCGCAATCGACGAATACGCCAGCATTCGTTTGACACTCTGCTGAAACACCGCGGTTATATTCCCCACAAAAAGTGTCGCCGCAGCAATGATCGCCACGAAGATCTGCCATTGCGCCGGATTCTGCCCGAACCCCTCATCGAATAACCGCACAAACCCCACGAAAATCGAGACTTTCACTATCGTCGCCATGAACGACGTGAAAACCGTCGGCGCCCCGTCGTACACATCCGGCGTCCAGAAGTGAAACGGCGCCGCCGAAACCTTGAACGAAATCGCCACCAACATTAGAAGTAGCCCCGCCATCAGCAGCGGCGTCACCGCTTTATTCGCCGTCCAAAGATCGTCGATCACAAAAGAGCCATTCGGACTCGCCCCGTACAGGAACGCAATCCCCAGCAACATCAGCCCCGTCGAAAACGAGCCCAGCAAGAAATATTTCAACGCCGCCTCATTCCCCTTCAGATTCCGCTTCTCACTTCCCGTCAGGATATAAAGCGGGATCGACAGGATCTCGATGCCGAGGAAAAACATCAGCAGCGAATTGTACGACGTCACCAGCGTGATCCCGCAAAGCGTGAAAAAGATCAGCGCATAGTACTCCGCCAGATTATGCCCCACCTTCTCCATGTCGCGCCCGGACAACACCACCAGCATCAGCGTACTCCCAAACGCAATACTATTCGCCAGCAACCCGAAGCCATCGAAGAACAACAACTTGTGGACCTCGATGACCAGGAGATGATGCCCCATCCAATCCGCATAGTTCCCGATCAGCAGCAACACCAGGCCCGCAACGCCCAGATTCCGGATCGCCGTCTTGCTCTTCACCAAAACCCCGCTGAACATCATAACGATCCCCCAAACCGCCGAAATAATTATAGCATTCATTATAACTTATAATTCATCTTGGTTAAAATAAAATCGGCCGCCTCTTTGGTCATATCAAGCACCGGTTTCGGATAAACGCCTATAACGACAATCAAGACAACAATCACCGAAAGCGCCAACTTCTCATTGAATTTAATATCCGTCACCCCCGCCGTCACCCCATTCACCTCCCCATAGAAGACCCGCTTGATCATATTTAAGGTATACACCGCCCCCAGAATGATCGTCACCGCCGCGGTTACCGTGAAAACAACATTGTACTGCGTCGCCGCCGACGTAAACACCCCGCTGAACAACAGAAACTCCCCGATAAACGCATTCGTCAGCGGCAGCGCAATATTCGCCAGCGCCACGACCACCAGCAAAACAGCCAGCCCCGGCGCCTTCTGTGCCAGACCGCCCAACTGCGAGATCTTCCTCGTCCCCGTCTTCCGCTCGATCAGATCAGCAACCACCCACATCCCCAGAATATTGATCCCGTGATTGAATAGCTGGATCATCACCCCCTGCATCCCGATCGTGGTCGTCGCAAAAACCGCCAGACACATCAATCCCATATGCGCAATCGACGAATACGCAATCAGCCGCTTCAGATCGTCCTGCCTGATGGCGATCAGCGACGCATAGATCATCCCGATTACACAAGCCGTCGAGACGGTATCCCCCCAAGCCCAGGTCCCCTCCGGCACCACCGGCGCGAGCCACCGCATCAACCCGAAAATACCCATCTTCACCATCAACGCACTCAAGACCATCGTCACCGCCGTCGGCGCCTGCTCATACGTATCCGGTTGCCACGTGTGCAACGGCCAGATCGGCATCTTGATCGCAAACGCCACAAAAATTACCCAGAACAGCCACATCTGATCCTTCGACTCGATCTTCGGCTTCATATTGTACCAGTCCGCCATCGCAAACGAATGCCCCTTCGTATGCCAGTAGATCCAGATCAACCCGACCAGCATCAGCAGCGACCCCACAAACGTATACACGAAGAACTTGAACGTCACCTGTATCCTCCGCTCCCCGCCCCACTGACTACTCAGGAAATACACCGGGATCAACGCCAGCTCCCAGAAGAAATAGAAAAGCAGCGCATCCGTAGCCAGGAAGACCCCCATCAGCCCCGCCTGCGTTAATAGCATCAACCCGAAGAAGTTCCAGGCCCTCCGATATTCATCCCTCCAGGTGGCAATCAGAATAATCGGGTAGCTCACGCTCACCAGCAAGGTCAATATCGTCGACAACCCATCCAGCCCCACCGCAAACCGGCTCCCCAGATCCGGCAGCCACTCCACATCCGCCTTCAAAAGCGTGCTGTCCTTTTGAACCGACAGGCCCCACAACGCAACGACCAGCGTGATCAGCGATGACAAAAGCGCCCAGCCCCGGGCGCCGCGCTCGCTCTTCAGGAGAAAGGCGATCAAACCGCTGACGAGAGGAATTACTATTAATAGAACAGGGATCATATCAAGAGATTTAACGCGGAAGTCTTCCCGCCGAAGGTGATAAAGCCTGAGCAGTATTCCCGCTACCAGTGTGAAACAATTCAACTAGAAACAAGACCAATATTCCCAGCACCATCAACAACACATACCCCCCGACCTGTCCGCTCTGCAGCAACCGCAGCTGCCGACTCCCATACTGCACAAGCCTCCCGACCAGGTTGACGATCCCGTCGACAATATTCTTATCGAAGAACTCCAGGAACTGCGCCAGCAGGTCCAGCGGCCGGACAATAACCGCATTATAAAATTCATCCACATACCATTTGTTCGCCAGCACCTTCCCAAACCCCGTCGCCTCGCCCAGCTCCGGCCGCTTCGAAAAACGAGCCACAGCCCACAAGGTTCCCACCAGCGCCACCACCGTCGACGCCCCCATCAACCCCCACTCCGTCCCGGGACTGACTTCATGCGGAGCGCTGCCGACCACCGGCTCCAGGAACCGCCCCAGCAAATGCGAATCCGGCTTGATCGCATCCGGGATCCCGACAAACCCGCCCACGATCGCCAATGCCGCCAGGATAACAAGCGGGATCGTCATCGCCGCCGGACTCTCGTGAAGGTGGTGCTCCTGGTCGTGACTACCCCTAAATCCCCCCATAAACGTCTCCGCATACAACCGGAACATATAAAACGCCGTCAACAACGCCGTGAAAACCCCGACGACATAATAGATCGGGCTAACCCCATACGCCGCCGACAAAATCTCGTCTTTGGAAAAAAAGCCCGAGAACGGCGGAATACCCGCAATCGCGATACATCCGATCAGCATCGTCCATCGGGTAACGGGTAAGCGCCCAGCCAGTCCGCCCATCTTTCGCATATCCTGCTCGCCACCCATCGCATGGATCACCGAGCCGGCGCCAAGGAAAAGAAGCGCCTTGAAGAACGCATGCGTCATCACATGGAACACCGCACCGGTATAAGCCCCGACCCCCAAACCAAGAAACATATACCCCAGTTGACTCACCGTGGAGTACGCCAGTACTTTTTTAATATCGTTCTGTTTCAACGCGATACTCGCCGCCAGCAAAGCCGTCGCAAGCCCGATCACCGCCACCACATGCTGCGTGACCGGTGTCAGATCGTAAAGGACGTGACTCCGCGCGATCATATAAATCCCCGCGGTCACCATCGTCGCCGCATGGATCAGGGCCGAAACCGGGGTCGGACCCGCCATGGCATCCGGCAACCACGTATACAGCGGGATCTGCGCCGACTTCCCCGTCGCCCCCACAAACAACAACATCGTAATCGCCGTGAGGTACCCTACAGAAGCCCCATTCGCCTTCGAAAAAACCGTTTCAAAATCAACAGACCCGAATTTATTGATCATCAAAAAGATCGCAATTAAAAACCCGAGATCCCCGATCCGGTTCATTACAAACGCCTTGATCGCCGCCTGATCATAATCCAAATTCTTGAACCAATACCCGATCAGCAAATAGGAACAAAGCCCTACCCCCTCCCAGCCGATAAAGAGAATGACGAAGTTCGACCCCAGCACCAACAGCAGCATGGAAAAGACAAACAAATTCAAATAAGAGAAGTACCGCGCAAAATGCGGTGCCGCCTCATCATGCATATACGAAGTAGAGTAGAGGTGGATCAGGAAGCCTACCCCCGTAATGATCAGCAGGAAGAGGACCGACAGCTGATCGACCTGGAACGAAAAGGCAATGTGCAGCGACCCGACATTGATGAAATCAAAGAAGTCCACCAGCGTCGGCACAAACGCCGGCTGCCGTACCTCCCCGAAGATCAGCACACTAATCACAAAAGCCGCAAGAACCGTCCCGCACCCGATCAACCCCGTCAACCCCTTGGACAGATAATTTCTAAATAGCCCGGTCAGCAGGAAACCTGCCAATGGTAATACCGGAACAAGCCAAATTAGACTAACCATATTAATGTTTCAACCGATTCAGGAAATTGACATCTATCGAATGCGTATTCCGATACATCATCACGATGATCGCCAACCCCGCGCTCACCTCCGCCGCCGCAACGATCATAATAAAAAACACGAACAGCTGCGCATCGGTCCCCGCTCCCGGATTCGTCGCCGCCTGCGCCTCCCAATGCATCTTCGAAAACGCCACCAGCAACAGATTCACCGAGTTCAACATCAGCTCGATACACATAAAGATTATAATGGCATTCCGCCGGGTCAAGACCCCGGCCACGCCAATGCAAAACAACGCCACAGATAGAAAAATGTAATAATTTATCGGCATTCTTAATCCTTTTTACCAATGACGACTACGCCTACCATAGCAGAAAGAAAGAGTACGCTACTAATCTCAAACGGGATCACATAATCATGGAAAAGGGTCATCCCCAGATGGTGGACAAGCCCGATATCCCCCATGGTCGGCTCCTTAAGTTGAGTGTTTAGATCAGCCTTCTTCAATGCCGCCACCAGCACCAGCAGCAGGGACCCACCCGCAATTACCCCCGCAATCTTCAACCACCTGTTCTTCTGCGGTTCCGAGTCCGTATTCAGGTTCATCAGCATGACCACGAAAAGGAACAACACCATGATCGCCCCCGCATAGACAATCAAATTGACAATGAAAAGGAACTGCGCATTAAGCAATATATAATGTCCCGAGATCGCAATAAAGACAACGATCAGCCACAATATACTATGAACGGGATTCTTGCTGATCACAACCAAAATGGCACTTACAATCGCCAGGATACTCAGAAACCAAAACAAAACGTGCGTAATACTCATTATGAAGCAGTTATTAAATTCGTTTTTCCCCCCTTGCCTTCGCAAAACCATCCGGATCCGTCTTCGGATCCGGTATAAGCAGTTCCTCCTTCCCGTAAATAAAACCCTTCCTCGTATAATTCGACGGCGCAAAAGTCTCCGACAAATAAATCGCATCCTTCGGACAAGCCTCTTCACATAGCCCGCAGAAAATACACCTCAACATATTGATCTCATACTTCGCCGCATACTTTTCTTCCCGATACAGCCCCTCTTCCCCCGGTAGCCGCTCCGCCCCCTCCATCGTGATCGCCTCCGCCGGACAAGCAACCGCGCATAACCCGCAAGCCGTACACCGCTCACGCCCCTCCTCATCCCGGTTGAGCACATGCAAACCCCGGAACACCGGCGAGAACGGCCTGTGCTTCTCCGGATAATTCACCGTCGGCCGCTTCTTGAACATATGCCCGAACGTGATCGACATCCCCTTGGCAATCGCCGGCAAATACATCTTCTCCCACATACTCATCGGCCTGCGGTCCACCGCCTTAGCCCTGCCCGTAAACGGTTGCATATTAAATTATTTAATGGTGTCGCAAAAGTATTAAAAAACCCGTCACCAGCATATTCAAAATCGCCAGGGGTATCAACATCCTCCACCCCAGCTTCATCAACTGATCATACCGGAACCTCGGGATCGTCCACCGCACCCATATAAAGAACAGGATAAAGAGCACGATCTTTGCAAAGAAACAAACCGCCTGAAGGATCGCCACCGGATTCTGCCCCCAGTGTTGAGCCAGCGCCGCATCATCGACAAACGGAATATCATACCCGCCAAAATAAAGCGTCGCCATCACCGCACTGCTGATAAAGACATTCACATACTCCGAGAACAAATAGAAACCCAGCTTCATCGACGAATACTCAAGATGGAAACCCATATTCAATTCGTTGTCCGCCTCTGACAAGTCAAACGGCGTCCGATTGCATTCCGCAAACGAACACACAAGGAAGATCAGGAAACCCAACGGTTGGTACAGAATATAGTAGTGGTGCGCCTGCTGCTGCTCAACGATCGTCCGCAGCGAAAGACTTCCCGTGATCATCAGCAACGAAATGATCGACAACCCCATCGCCAGCTCATACGAGATGATCTGGGACGCACCCCGGACCGCCGCCAGCAGCGAAAACTTATTATTGGAAGCCCACCCCCCGATCATCACTCCATAAACACCCATGCTGACCACGCCAAAAATATACAGTATCCCAATATTCACGTCCGCGATCTGCAAATCGAAATGCCGGCCCCCGACTTCCAGATAACTGCTCCACGGCACAACCGCACTCGTCATCATCGCCGTCAGCATCGCAAGCCCCGGGCCCAGGATGAACAATAACCTGTTCGATGACCCCGGCACAATCTCCTCCTTCATAAACAATTTCAACCCATCCGCCAGCGGCTGAAGGATACCCGCCGGACCCGCCCGGTTCGGCCCCCGCCGGTCCTGCATCAACGCCGCCACCTTCCGCTCCGCCCAGGTCTCATACATCGCGATCACCAGCGACAACCCCAGAATAACCGAGATCAGGATCGCCTTATCTATAAACAACGTCCAGTCAATAGCCAGTAAAGGTATATGCATAAAAACTATTCAAAATTATTGCTATGTGCAGGTCCCTGTATTTTACTAAGATCTATATCCCTTCGATCCACCTCACTGACATCATGAATATCCATCAGCAGCTGCGGCCTCCGCCCGTCCAGCACATCATACAACACCTCCTGCGGCCGCTCCACCCCGACATAGTGGCCCTGCGAGATCACCGAATGCCGGCTCACTACCGTCGGCCCTTCGATCTCCCAATCCGCCGTCGCCTTCTTCTCAAACCGGCACTCATTACAGATCCAATCGTGTACCTCTCCCCACTCATCCTTCCGCGCCGTCACCCGGAACACCTCCTCACCCCGGTACCACAAGGTCACCTTGCCGCTGCACTTCGGATTCGTGCAGTGCCGGTGCGCATCCACCGGATTCAGGAACCATACGCGGTTCTTAAACCGGAACGTTTTATCCGTCAACGCGCCTACCGGACAAACATCGATGATGTTCCCGATAAAGTCATGGTCCAGCGCCGTTTTGATATAGGTCGCAATCTCCACGTGATCCCCCCGATCCAGTATCCCATGTTGCCGCTTGTCCGTCAGCTGGTCCGCCGTAAAAACACACCGGAAACACATGATGCACCGCGTCATATGCAGCTGGATATACGGGCCCAGGTCATGTTTCTCAAACGTCCGCCGCTTGAACTCATACCGCGTCTGCTCCAAACCATGATCATACCCCAGGTCCTGCAAACTGCACTCCCCAGCCTGGTCACAGATCGGACAATCCAGCGGATGATTGATCAGCAGAAATTCCACAACCCCATTCCGCGCATCGATCACCTTCTCGCTCGTAATATTTTTGACGACCATCCCGTCCATCACATTCGTCCGGCAACTCGCCACCAGCTTCGGCATCGGCCGCGGATCAGCCGTCGACCCCGCCGCCACTTCAACGAGACAAGTCCGGCACTTCCCGCCGCTGCCCTTCAGTGTACTGTAGTAACACATCGCCGGCGGCGCCACATCCCCCCCGATCTTCCGGGCCGCATTCAGAATACTCGTCCCCGGCTCCACCTCGATCGTGATGTTGTCAATGGTAACTTTAAATAACTTCTTTTCTTCAGCCATTTCGTAATGCTTTTATATCGACATGGTAATTTTTCTCTTTCAACAATGTTATCCAATATTTCAATTTTCGAACACTATTGTTTTCAATTTTTTTATCCATTGCTTTGAAAAGCTGCCTAAGCTTTATATCTTCAACACTCTCCCTCGATTTAGTATATTCCATCAGTTCTTCTAAGCCTGTTGGAAGTTCGAAACTTCCCAAATCAATATTCTCTGCTTCACAAATACTTAAAATCCATTTTTCCAATGCAGGACAAATTTGAATAACAAAGTGTGGTTTTGCCTTATGCTCCCACAAAATCAGAGTACCTTCAACAATATCTACCTCCACAAAATCTTCCAAATATTTTATTCTCTTTTTGTCCTTATCGACTATTCCAACTGCAAATTGATCTTTAAGACTTCCGAACTTCATCTCCAATTCCACATTATAACATCCCTTTTTGTGATTATACCCCACTTTAGTTGGAACCAAAGTCTTGATCAACAGCGTATCTGCAAAGCATTCAGTCATGATTGACTTGTCCATGCTTCAAATAGCTTTCCAGATTATAGAATAAATCTACGCCATAGGTACGTATCTCGTCAATATCTTTTTCATGCAGTAATTTCACTCGCGTTTCTCCATCCTCATAAGATATTAAATACACAGCTAGATCATCTTCAGCGTCCATCATAAAACTCTCCAAAACGTAAGGGCTATGAGTTGCGATAAAAAATTGATCACTTTTGTTAAAAATAACATCTGTTGTAAATATTTTCATATAAGGCGGAAACATATGAGCTTCAGGCTCTTCAAAAAGCAAAACCGTATTGTTATTGGTCCTTATAGCAGCCTTATAGAAAATTACTCTTCGCAACGTATCGGCAATTAGGTCATATGGAATTGTAAAGCCTAGTACACTTCCTTTTCTCTTTTTTAATATCAAAAAATTCTCATCCCTGGAATCATATATTAGCTCTAGTTGATAATCCTCAAATAATTCGAGTGCCTGTTTTGTAAGCTTATCATTAGCATAAATGACATTAAAAATATTCTCCCCGAATGGTGAAGCTAGGTTTGTCGAAGGCCCTTTTTCATATAACAAGTTTTTCTTAAATTCATATCTTTTTATTGGATAAAGTTCCTTTTCTTCAAGAACCCTTGCCTTCCATTCCCAGTTCGTAATAGCCTTCCCCTTCAATTTGAATGAACAGTTATCGGATGCCTCCGTACTATTCAAATTATCGATTGAGCTAAAATTAATATCCCCGATATCTTTTATATAGTTGCCTTCCAGTTGATACCGGCCATTAATAATAATTTCCAAAGGAGCGTCAACATTGCCGTCAAAAAAAAGTGTAGTTGGCTTTTCCATTCTCAAAATGGAGCCTATATCATTCATGGGCATTCTTATTGAAAATAAAGAAAGCGCCTCCAGCAGATTACTCTTTCCCACATTTGGATAGCCGATAAAAACATTAATCCTCCGACAATCCTCAATCTTGACATGCCGGATGGACTTAAAATTCTTAATTTCTATGTTTTTGATCGGATTCATTCAGTAATTCAAATACATTTTGCTACACCTATTTCACAATTTCCTTCTCCGCTGCGCCTGCTCCGCAGTCTAACCGGGTCTCATGTCTGCTCCACTTCGTCGGCGCGAAGCGCCTCCTACGTTCCGCGAACCTCCCTCCGGTCGGTTCACGCAGTCGCCACCTCCAACGGATCCGCATAATTCGCCAACCCATAATTCCGAACCAGACATTCCTCCGGATTCTCCACATGCCACTCGAACTCATCCCTGAAATGCCGGATCGCCGCCGCCACCGGCCACGCCGCAGCATCCCCTAACGGACAAATCGTATTCCCCTCGATCCTCCGCTGTATATCCCACAGCAGGTCAATATCACTCTTCTTCCCTTTTCCCGTATCGATATTCCGCAGGATCTTTTCCATCCAACCCGTTCCCTCCCGGCAAGGACTACATTGCCCGCAACTCTCGTGGCGATAAAAGCGCGCCAACGTATACGTATGCTTCACCACACATTGATCCTCATCCAACACAATAAAACCTCCCGAGCCCAACATCGATCCCTTCGCAAATCCACCATCGGACAGCGATTCGTAATTCATCAACCGCTTTTCTCCCTTCACCGTCCGCAATAGCAGGTTCGCCGGCAGGATCGGTACCGAAGACCCACCCGCGATGCAAGCCTTCAGCCGCTTCCCGTTCGCAACCCCCCCGCAATATTCATCCGAATAAATAAAATCTTCCACGGAGATCGTCATATCGATCTCATAAACGCCCGGCTTGTTGATATTCCCACAAGCCGAAATCAATTTCGTCCCCGTCGACTTCCCGACCCCGATCTTCGCATACTCCTCCCCACCGATATTGATGATCGGCACGATCGCCGTCAACGTCTCCACATTATTGACCACCGTCGGACAATCCCAGGCCCCTTTCACCGCAGGGAAAGGCGGCTTGATCCGCGGGTTGCCCCGCTTGCCTTCCAACGATTCAAGAAGCGCCGTCTCTTCACCACAGATATACGCGCCCGCACCCGTGTGCACATAGATCTCACAATCGAATCCGGTGCCAAGGATATTCTTTCCCAGCCACCCATTCGCCTTCGCCTCCGCAATCGCCTGCTCCAGGATCTCCGGGATCCACGCATACTCACCCCGAATATAGATATAGGTAGACTTCGAACCCAACGCGTAAGAAGACACGATCAACCCCTCGATCAGCAGATGCGGCAGGAACTCCATCAGATAGCGGTCCTTAAAAGTCCCCGGCTCCGATTCATCGGCATTACAAACCAAATAACGAGGCACACCCTCCGGCTTCGCCAGGAAGCTCCATTTCAACCCCGTCGGAAAACCCGCTCCACCCCTGCCGCGCAGCCCGCTCTTCTTCACCTCATCCGTCACCTGATCCGGTGTCATCTTCAACGCTTTCTCTACGCTTTGATAACCACCCTCCCGGCGATAGACCTCATACCCGCGGATTCCCGGAACATTCGCCTTTTCTAATAATAATAACCTACCCATAATATCAATTATTTAACGCCGCCTTCTGCCGGCACTCCTCGATAATTTCATCCACCCTTTCCGGCGTCAGATGCTCCCTGAAATACTTGCCCAGTAGCATCATCGGCGCATACCCGCAAGCCCCCAGACACTCCGCCGTCTTCAGCGTGAAAAGACCGTCCGGCGTCGTCTCACCGACCTTGATGTTCAGCCGCCTCTTGATATGCTCGATGATCTCGTCACACCCCTTCAACATACAAGGCCCTGTCTGACAAACTTCGAAGACATACCGGCCCACCGGCTTCAGGTTGTACATCGAATAGAAGGTCGCCACCTCATACACCTCGATCGGCTCCAGCTTCAGCAGCGACGCCACATAATCCATTGTTTCCACGCTCAACCAGCCGCCAAACTCATCCTGCGCCAAATGCAGCAGCGGCAGCAGCGCGCTCTTCTGCTTCCCCGCCGGATACCGGGCAATAATTTCGTCAACCTTTTTTAACTTTTCATCCGAAAACTTGACCATAATAATATAAACTTAAGCGTCCATCTCCCCAGCAATAAGATTCAACGAAGACATCACAATCACCGCATCGCTCAGCATCGCCCCCTTCGTCATCTCCGAATACGCCTGATAGTAAATGAAACACGGCCTCCGGAAATGCAGCCTGTACGGCGTCCTCCCCCCATCCGAAATCAAATAGAATCCCAGCTCCCCATTCCCGCCTTCCACCGCCTGATATACTTCCCCGGACGGGATCTCCGTTTCACCCATGATAATCTTGAAATGATAGATCAACGCCTCCATCTTCGTGTAAACATCGGCCTTCTCCGGCAGATAATAATGCGGCGAATCCGCATGATAGACCTCAGCCTCCGCACCCTTGAATGCCTGTACCTTCCGGAATGCCTGCTCGATGATCCGCAGCGACTGCCACATCTCCCCGTTCCGGACCAGGAACCGGTCATAACAGTCCCCGGTCGACCCCACCGGGATATCAAATTCAAAATCTTCGTACGAAGAATAAGGCTGAAACACCCGAACGTCATAGTCGACCCCCGCCGCCCGCAGATTCGGCCCCGTAAACCCATAGTTCAGCGCCCGCTCGGCCGCGATCGGCCCCGCACCGATCGTCCGCTCCATAAAAATGCGGTTCCGATTAAACAAATTCTCGAACTCCTTCAGCACCGCCGGATATTCCTTCAGGAACTTCTCGATCTTTGACATCGCCGCATCCGAAAAATTCCGCTCAAAACCTCCGATCCGCCCCATATTCGTCGTCAGCCGCGACCCGCAAACCTCCTCATAAATTTCGTAGATCAGTTCCCGGTACTGCATCACATACAGGAACCCCGTGAACGCCCCCGAGTCCACGCCGACAACCGAATTACAGATCAGGTGATCCGAGATCCGCGACAGCTCCATAATAATAACGCGCAGATAGTCCACCCGCTTCGGCGTCCTCACCCCCAGCAGCTTCTCGCAGGTCAGATGCCAGCCCATATTGTTGATCGGCGACGAACAATAATTCAACCGGTCCGTCAACGTCGTGATCTGGTACAACGGCCGCCGCTCCGCCAGCTTCTCGAAAGCCCGGTGGATATACCCGATCGTCTGCTCCGCACTGACGATCCGCTCCCCATCCAGCTCCAGGATATTCTGAAACACCCCATGCGTCGCCGGATGCGTCGGCCCCAGGTTCAACGTCGTGGTGCTCTTCTCGATACTGCCCTCCGGCAGCTTAATATGTTGCTCGACACTCATTTGAAAAATTATTTGACCAACATTTTATCTCCCCTCAACATCCTTGCGACGCTCCCTTGTACCCCATCAAACCTTCGACGGTAAAGTCCCGCGTCCAAACATCGCATCATCTTTATCAATCCTCGTCTGATCCTCCAACGGAAACTCCTTCCGCATCGGAAAATACTCCATCTCATCCACATTCAGGATCCGCTTCAGATTCGGATGCCCCACGAAATGGATCCCGAAGAAGTCGTACGTCTCCCGCTCCATCCAGTTCGCACTGGAATAAAGCTGCGTAGCCGTGAAGATATCAGGCTGTTCGACCGCGGTAAAAACCTTGAACCGCAGCCGGATATTGTCGGCCAGATTATGAAGATGATATACGACCGCCAGTTCCCGGCCCTTTTGATCCGGATAGTGGACCGCCGTCAGATCGGTTAGGAACCGGAATTGCAGCTCCGCATCGTCGTACAGGAACTGCATAACTTTCAGGTTGAGCTCCTTTGGCGCCTCGAAGGTCAGCATGCCATAAGGCTCTTCGAAATGAGAGAGTTGGTCCCCGAACTTGGCGATCAGCCGCTCTTTGATTGTCTCGTTGGTTAACGCCATATTAAACTATTGTATCCCGTAATTAAACTATTGTATCCCGTACTCGACTATTGTATCCCGTACTCGTGCAACAAGGCCTTGTATTCTTCGCCATTCCGCCGCCGGACACTCTCCTGACCTACCAGATCCTGGATCCGCATGAATCCATCCAGGATCGCCTCCGGCCGTGGCGGACATCCGGGAACGTACACGTCAACCGGAATCACCTGATCAATTCCCTGCAATACCGAATAGGTATCGAAGATCCCGCCGCTCGCCGCGCAGGCGCCCACCGCCATAACCCACCGCGGCTCAGCCATCTGCAAGTACACCTGCTTCAGGATCGGCCCCATCTTCTTGGCAATCGTACCCATCACCATCAGCAGATCACACTGCCGCGGTGAAAAGGCCAGCCTTTCCGCCCCAAAACGTGCCAGATCATAGTGCGACGCCATCACCGCCATGAACTCGATCCCGCAACACGAAGTCGCAAAAGGCAGCGGCCAAAGCGAATTCTTCCGCGCCAGACCAACGACACTGCTCAACTGCGTCGTAAAGAACCCCTCTCCCGAATAACCTTCGGGGGCATTCGCCAAACTGATATTGTCTTTGATATCCGCCTTTATGGGGTGAATGTTAAATCTTACCGGACGTGCCATAGTATTAATTATTTATATCAATCCTCCCAATTCAACGCGCCTTTCTTTACTATATAAACGAATCCCGCCAGAAAAAGTGCGACAAAAAGCAATACTTCTCCAAACCCAGCCCACCCCAACTCCCTGAAATTTACCGCGTAAGGATAAAAGAAGATCACCTCAACGTCAAAGAGGACAAACAGGATCGCCACCAGAAAGTATTTGATGGCCATGGGCTGCCGCGCATTGCCCACGCTCTCAATCCCGCTCTCGAAGTTTTGGAGCTTTTCCGCAGTCCGCCGCTTCGGGCCAAGCAAATGCGTAACCCCAAGAATAGCAGCGACAAAAGCAAATGCGAAGATGAACTGGAGACCGATAGGAAAATAACTAATGGAATTGTCCATTGGTAGAGGATTTCTAGTGCACAAAAATAAGCCAGCCATTCATATTTCCAAAATAAACCAATCGGCCCGGCAGAGCCGGGCCGAATACATGTCCTTTTCGATCAATCATTTACCGCCCCGACTTCGGCTTGCTCGCCGCCGCGGCCGGTTGGCGTTTCGGCGGCGCCGTCAACATATCGTAGTAATGCCGGGCAGTCGCATTCGTCGGATCGACTTCCAGCACCTTTTTCAGGTATCCTATAGCCATATCTTTCTGCTTCTTAACATCATTGTAGTACTGCACCAGGTAAAAATAGGACTGCACCGCATAATTCTTGTATTTGATGGAATCGGGTGAATTGGCTGCCTTTGCCGTCGAATCGAGCGCCCTGGACACCTCCGCAAGCTTGTCCCATGCAGCCATCGCCACCCCCTGGGGATTCGCTGTGTCCTCCTGCGCCTGTAAAGCGCGAGCGCACCACAGATAACCAAAGATCTCAGTAGGATACTTCACCTCATAAATACCGCAGAAGATACTGTCTGCCGTTTTATAAAACCCACCCTGGTAATTGGCAATCCCCCACTTGTACAGGTCCGAATTCGTCGGGTCTTTTATTCCCATATAAACGATCCGCGCAATCACCGCCAACGCCCGCTTATCATTCAACTTATTGGCCAGGTTCGTGGCCAGATCCAAATCTTTTTTCTTATTCTCCGGCAGCGTATCCTTCTGGATCGCCAGGCCGTAATCATCAAAAGCCTTTTCCCGCGTAGCCGAATCCGTCGACTTGCCTTCTATACCAGCGCGCAGAACATAATCGAGCGGCTTCACCGTCCCCGGGTCCTGCTTGGTAAAATACGTGGCAATATTCTGCTGCGCACAAGCCCCATCTCCCAACGTATCACAGCAATAAGCCACCTTCGCATAAAAAAGCGGATCGACCTTGTCGCCGGCAGCGCTGATGATCGCCAGAGCCTTGGCCTTCGCGTCGGCAAACTTGCCCGTTACGATCAGGAAGTCCGTTTGCAAAAGATCCGCATACGGGCCCGGATCCGAATTGGCAATATATTTATTCAGCGCATCCGTCGCCTTCGGAATATTGTCGGGCGTCCAGTGGTTATAGTAATAATAGAACAACTCATAATAGGCCGGCGCATACGCCGGGTCCATCTCAATCGCCTTGTTAAAAGCCGGCAGGAAATAATCCGCATTATTTTGCGTCAGATAGATCTTTCCGATCTGAAATTCCGCCGCGGCCAGCTTGGGATCGAACGTCAACGCCTTCTGATAAGCCTGCACCGCATTCCCGCCATCGATCTGCCGCCGATAGGCATCCCCCATCAGGACGTACGTTTCGGGATTATTGAAATTCTTCACATTCGTCGCCAGCGTCAATTTCTCCAATGCATACGCCAGATCGCCCTGCGATGCACTGATATTACCCTCGGCAACCGCATTCAGGACAATCACATCCTTTTGCTTCGTCAACGAGATCGCCATATCGAAATGCGCACGGGCATCCTGGGCCTTACCGAACCGTAGCTCGACACCCCCCTGCCCCGCCAGCAGCATCGGCGCATTCCCGTTCGTCTGCAGCGCTTTCGAATACAGATCCCGCGCAGCCACGGAATCCTTCATCGCCAGCATCGTCTGGCCATCCCAATAAATAGCATCGATGTTGTTCGGGTTAGCCGCCAGTACCTTGTCAAAAACATCCTTCGCGCTCTTATACCGCTGATAATAGAAGAATTTTCTCCCCTGATCCACCGTTTGCGCAAAGACGGAATTGCAGAGACCTGCAACGCCGGCTACCAAAAACAGAAGTCGCAACTTACATTTCATGTACTAGTCGAGTTTTGAAGTTAGAAGTGGTAAATTTATCAAAATCTGGTTTAAAAACAACCCCCCTATTGGGAAATTTGTACATCCCGCCTTTGAAACGACATCCCCGTCGGCCACAAATAAGCCTTCTGAAAGATCAGTTGTCCGCGTTCATATTGCAGGAAATTCACAAAATTGTTCCCTACCCCGCTATAGTTCTCCTTCAGAATATAATACAAACTCCTCAGGAACGGATACCGGCGCAAATAGATATTCGCCTGATACGGCTTCACATAGGTCGGACCGCCACAACTCGTACACCGGACCGCCGCCACATTCACGCTCTTCAACCAGGTCTCCTGCTCCGGATCACGCTCATCCCCGATCCAGCTAACCCCGACAAATCCGATCGCATTCTCATTCTTGGAGACATAATCCACCACCCCCTCGCTGCTCTTGGCTGCCATTACATTGTTCCCCAGCTTCTGCCCACGCAGGATCGAATCGATCGCATACCGTACCGTGCTCGTCGCCGTCGCCCCGTCCATCACCGCTACATGCTTGGCGTCCGTACCGTTCAACAGATTCTGTAAGTCCTTGATCTCGAAGATCGAATCCGGGGATTTGTTGTTGACGATAACGGCCACCGCATCCAAAGCCAACGGACCGAATGTCGGCTCCATATAAAAGGAATCCTTGTAGAACTTCTCTTCCGCTTCCGTTAACCCCCTGGTCACCAGGACCAACCGCGTCGAATCCGTCGACAGGTCACGCAGACACTGCGCCTCCGCTTTATAATGCGGTACGATGTGGGCATTGGGAAAAGAAGACTCGAAAACTTTGATCTCCGAATCGATGACCGGCTCATATGATTCATCGACACTGATATTGATGGTCCCCGACGTAGGTGTTTCGTGGGGCGTCTTACCCCCGCCACCACAACCGGTTACCAACCCGCTGATCGCAATTCCAATCCAAATACCCGAACGGTTAATCATTGAAATAATCCTTTTGCGTCCCGCGATAAATCCGAAAACCGCCATACACCACGCAAAGCCCAAAAAATAAGTACCTCGCCGTATCGTCTATGGCCACGTTGAGCTTCAGCTTCGGCGCCAACAGGACCACTACCCCAACCGTCAGGATCAAAAACCCCATCCCGAAATCCATGATGGCACGCCGCAGCGAATAGTTCCTTTTCCTATTGTCCCCTTCTCCTTTATCCATTTATTGAATAATTATCTTATATCGACCTCCCTCCCCTTTAGCCAACCCGGGACGGGCAAATTAAGCAAATAACCTTAATATTTCCCACCAAACTCAAGTTCTAATTATTATCTAATCCTCCCTTTAGACGCCTTCCCCGGCTCATTCCATAATCGTACCTTCGCGCCCATGCCGTCTAAACAAATCCCCCCGCCTTCGCGACGCATCCTCGTGGTCTGCCTCGGCAACATCTGCCGAAGCCCCCTCGCCGAAGGCATCCTCCGCGACAAAGCCCGCGCCGCCGGCCTCAACTGGGAGATCGACAGCGCCGGCACCAACGGGTATCATACCGGCGAAGCCCCCCATCCATTATCCATCAAGGTCGCACGTCACAACGGTATCGATATCAGTAACCAGCGCGCCCGCCGGTTTACCGCTGCTGATTTTCAACGGTTTGACAAAATATACGCCATGGCCGGCGACGTCATCGACGAAATGCGGCGTATCGCCGGCCGCCAGTTCGATGCATCCAAAGTCGACCTCCTCATGAACGAAGTCCACCCCGGCCGCGACGAAGACATCCCCGACCCCTGGTACGGCCCCGAACCCGGCTATCACGAAGTCTACACCCTGATCGATCAGGCCGCCGACCAGATTATCGCCAACGCCTCCCAACCCAAGCCATCCACCCAATCCTTGCCGGCCACCCAACCCATGACCCCCATCCAACCTTCCCTCAAATGAGTACCAAACCCGCCCTTCCCCAAGGTACCCGTGACTTCGGACCCGAGACCGTCCGTAAGCGAAAATACATTCTGGACACCATCCGCCGGATCTTTGAACTCTATGGCTTTCAACCCCTCGAGACCCCCGCGATGGAACTGCTCGACACCCTCATGGGTAAATACGGCGAAGAAGGGGACAAGCTGATCTTCAAGATCCTCAACAACGGCCTCGGCGACCCCAGGAACATCGCCAAAGCCCGCGAAGCCTTCGAAAACATCCTCAACGGTAAAAACGATCCCAACCTGACCGAGCGCGCCCTCCGCTACGACCTGACCATCCCCTTCGCCCGCTACGTCGCCATGAACCACGCCCAACTTGCCCTCCCTTTCAAACGATACCAGATCCAGCCCGTCTGGCGCGCCGACCGCCCCCAGAAAGGCCGGTACCGCGAATTCTATCAATGCGATGCCGACGTAGTCGGCAGCCGGGCGCTGCTCAACGAAGTTGAGCTAGCCTCCATTTACCAAACCGCCTTCCAACGACTCCGCATCCCGGTCGACATCCGGATCAACCATCGAAAAATACTCGCCGCCCTCGCCGAAGTCTGCGGCGGTGCCGATAAGCTCACCGACATCACCATCGCCATCGACAAACTCGACAAGATCGGCATCGAGAAAGTCCGGGCCGAACTGATCGACCGTGGCCTCAACAACCTGCAAGTCGACCAAATCTCACTATTCCTCATAACCCCTGGTCCCAATTCCAATAAACTTTCTGTCCTCGAAACCCTATTCCTCAAGAATCAATCCGGTCTCCAGGGTATCTCGGATCTTAGATATATTCTCTCCCATACCCCCGGTCTCACCATCGACCTTACCCTGGCCCGCGGGCTAAACTATTACACCGGTGCGATTTTCGAAGTCAAAGCAACCGACGCCAAAATGGGCAGCATCGGCGGCGGTGGCCGCTACGACGACCTCACCGGCACCTTCGGCGTCCCCGGGATCCCCGGCGTGGGTATCTCCTTTGGGGTCGACCGCATCTACGACGTCATGGAAGAAGCCAACCTGTTCCCGGACGACGTCCAAACCGGGACAAAAGTCCTTTTTTTCAACCTCGGTCAAGCCGAAGCCAAAGAAGCCTTCATCCTCGTCCAACAACTCCGGGCCGCCGACATCCCCGCCGAACTCTACCACGAAACCGCCAAATTCGACAAGCAATTCAAATACGCCGAAAGAAAGGGGATCCCCTACGTCGTGATCATCGGCAGCACCGAACTGGAAACCAAAATCGCCAAACTAAAGGACCTCCGCGACGGTACCCAACACGAACTACCATTCGAACAAATAACGCCGTATCTTACAGGCACAATTAATCGATCATGAAAAAGCCAGTCTGCCTTTTCCTTACCGTGGCCGCCCTGTTCCTGTCCGTTATCGCCTACAGCCAATCCCCCAACCCGCTGTATCAGCATCTGTCGCCATCCGCAAATCATATCTATTCCATCCGGCTTGGCCAGATCATCGCCAAAGGCGAACTCACCGGGTTGCTCGGCAGCATTCCCATCAAAGATCCCAATGCCCAGAAATTCATCAATATAATCAAAGACCCCACCTCCGCGGGTGTCGATCTCAACCAGGAGATCCTGATCACTCAAACGACCGCCAGCGGCAACGGCGCCGACACGATAAGCGTCATCCAAATCCTGGTACGGCTAACCGATTCCGCCAAATTCAGGGCAGCGTTTCTGGCCAAAGAACATGTCCACCACGCAACCGGAAAAGGCGCCACGATGACCCACGCCAAGGATGCCCTGGCATGGAACGATCAACTCCTGGTAGCGACAGAAATTTCCACCGAAAAACCCAATCCCGGCACCGCTCCCGTACACAAGCCCGCTCCCGGCGTACACAGGCCGCTCGGTGAACTGGCCCTTGAGAAAAGCCTGGCCTCGCTCGCCGGATACCCCGGCAGCAGCTTGCTTGCCGATCAACGTTTCCTCACCGCATTCGCGTCCGACGAAGACATGCACGCCTGGACTCCCCGCCCGGATTTCATGTCCATGTTCCGCAAAACCTTCAAGAAGATGATGGCCAAGGGCGGCACGTTTAAAGGCCCTGTCCCGGATTACAGCAATATGGAACAAATGCCACATCCACCCATTCTCACAACGTTCAATTTTGAGAACGGCCGCATCGTATTTCGGTTGACCATCTATAACTCCCCGGAAGACGCCGCATTATACCGGCGCGCATTGGATCATCCGTTTAACCAGGATCTCCTGGCCCGCATCCCCGGTGGCCCGCTGCTGGGCTTCACCGCCTTGCATTTCAATCCCACGGTCATCCCCGAAATCATCGAAAAACGCCATTCCCTTCACATGGTTGATTCCATGCTCGCAAAAAAAGGATTATCGGTCAGTGATATCACAGGGGTTTTCGGCGGTGACATAGTTGTCGCCGCGCTGGCAGATACATCCGCTATGACCGACACAACGAAAAAGAAGGTGGATGTATATTTCGTCGCCACACTCGGCGATCCCACCAAACTAATTCAGCTGGGCGCTAAATTGGCCGCCGCCAACGCCAACAACACAGACACTGCGAAAGCCGCCAAAATGAAAAAACTGACAGACAACTACGTGGTGCGGGATAACATCCTGGTCGTCAGCAGCTCCAAAGAAATGGCCCGCGAATACTTCGACAACACTGCCCGCCGCCCCGTCGACCTCCCCGGCGACAAAAGCGCGCAATACCTCAAGGTCGACCTCAAAGCCCTAAGCGCCTTCGCCGCCGCAACCATGTCCAACAATCCAAAAGCCCTGCTCGCAGCCCGCGTCCTCGAAAAACTCGACAAGATAGAGATGACCAGCGGCCTTTCGGAAAGCGGCAACACCGTTGTGACCGTCCAGATCGTCACCGGCGACCCCTCAACGAACAGCCTGAAGACCCTCGTGAATCTGGCGCATTGATCCTCACGAAAAAGTGATAAAACCGTGATATCTGTACCCGGTCAAAATCCGTAATTTACATCGTAAGTCGACGCATGAAAAAAATCGTCCCCAAACATCCCCTCGCCATCCGCTGGATGCACTGGATCAACTTTCCCATCCTGGCCGCCATGATCTGGAGCGGCCTGTTGATCTATTGGGCAAATGACGTCTACAAGATCCATGTCGGTCACGATATCTTATTCGCCTTCTTCCCCGAGTCGTTTTATAAGTCGCTCAATATTTCCTACCGCCTCGCCGAAGGGATGGCCTTTCATTTTGTTTTCATGTGGATATTCTTCCTGAACGGCCTCGTGTATGTCACCTACACATTGATCTCCGGCGAATGGCGCTACCTCCTGCCCAACCGGCATTCGTTTAAGGAAGCCTGGTTGACCGTCCTGCACGACCTGCATATCCGCAAGACCGCTCCGCCGCAGCTGAAATACAACGGCGCCCAGAAGATCGCCTACACCGGCGTAATCCTCATGGGCCTGGGATCAGTCCTGACCGGTCTCGCCATTTTCAAACCGGTCCAATTCGCCTGGCTGACCTGGACGTTCGGCGGCTATGGAAGTGCGCGGGTAATACATTTTATATTGACGTTAGGCTACTGCCTGTTCTTTATTATCCATGTCGTCCAGGTCATCCTCGCCGGTTGGAACAATTTCCGCGCCATGGTCGCCGGCTTCGACGTCGTCAACGAACCTCCCGCCACCGCAATCATCCCCGCAATCATCCCCGCCATCATCTCCGACCCTCCTCCCATCCCCGCCATCATCCCCGACCCTCCTCCCATCCCCAACCCTGCCCCGGTCACCCCAATCGTCCCCAGCCCTCCTCCCATCCCCGCAAAAGTCATCGACCCGACCCAAAAACAAATCACTCGTCGCACAGTCATCTCCTTCACCACCCTCGCCCTCCTCGGCGCCGCCGCCTGGAAATCCTGGTTCTGGATCAAGGACGCCGCCCACAGCGACGGCGTCCAGGGCCCGCTCCGCAAAGGCCTCGACGTCGACGACAAGATCTTCAAACATACGCTCTCTGACAACCACCTTGTACCCACGTTCCCAAAGTCTGCCGCCGCCCCCCACGTCCGCTACAATGCCAACTTCGGCCTCAGCACAAACGGCTATGACGTCAGCAAATGGGCGCTGCAGGTGACCCGCAACGACAACACGGAACTCCATATCGGGATCGACGAGCTCCGCCAACTGCCCCGGACCGAGATCGTTTACGAATTCAAATGCATCGAAGGCTGGAGCCAGGTCTCCTGGTGGGGCGGCGTGAAATTCAGCGACTTCATCCAGCACTATAATCTACTGAAAGAGACCGCCCACGACTATGTCGGCCTCAGCACCCCCGACGACCAATATTATGTCGGCATCGACACCCCCAGCGCCCTCCATCCTCAAACCATCCTCGCCTACGAAATGAACGGCCAGCCCCTCCCCGTCCGCCATGGCGCCCCCCTCCGCCTCATCATCCCCGTCAAATACGGTGTCAAGAATCTCAAACGCGTCGGCAAACTATTCTTCTCCGACACCCGCCCCCGCGACTACTGGTTCGAACGCGGCTATGACTACTATTGCGGTTTGTAGATATCTCTTACCCCCCATTTTTCTTTTTAAGCTTAAATTGCTTTATGCAACCTTTTGAGATTCTTTTGTATGCAGTCCCCGAAGCAAAAGCACATGTCGAAGTGTACTTCGAAGACGAAACCTTCTGGCTCTCTCAGAAAAAAATGGCTGAATTATTTGGGGTAGAAGTGCCGACGGTGAATTATCACCTTGACGATGAGCGCCTCAAACAAGGTAAGAAATTCGGCAAGGACTATTTCGAAGAGTTACTCGAACGCATCCGCGAGATCCGCGCCAGTGAACGCCGATTCTACCAGAAGATCACCGACATCTACGCCCAGTGCAGCTCCGACTATGACCCTAAATCCACGATCACGCAAATTCCGAGCGAGAATTAAGCGAACTCAACCGGATTGTCACTCAGACTTTGATCAGGAAGTTAAAAAAATAAACCCTGAGTAAAGTCCTTTCTCCCTTCAGACGTCACCCGCGCCCCCTCTCCACCCATCCCACCCCATCCCCTTCGACCCCCGAATTTCCCGCCTCGGTATAAAAACCCGTGCAAACGCCTCCAAGTCTTCTTAACTTAAACATGCCAACAATCACTGTCATCAAAAGTCAACAACCATGCAAGCACCAAAGCTCACCCGCTATGGAGTAACTCTCCTTCTTGCCCTTTCCACCCTCCTCGCCAACAGCCAGACCAGCCTGAACCTTTCGCTCCCACGCGTCCCCAGTCCCGCCGCCTCCGTCTCACAAACGATCGGAATTTCGACCGTGAGCGTCAAGTACTCAAGACCCTCCGTCAAAGGCCGTGAGGTCTGGGGCGCCCTGGTGCCCTATGGCTGGAACGTCCAGGGTTTTGGCCTGGGTAAGAGCGCACCCTGGCGCGCAGGCGCCAACGAGAATTCCGTCCTCCACCTTTCCCACCCGGCTACCATCGAAGGTCACCAGGTTCCTGCCGGCGACTACGGTCTGTTCTTTGTAGTCAATAAGGACAATACCGGCGAAATCATCCTCTCAAAAGAATATCGCTCCTGGGGCAGCTTCTTCTACGATCCCCAATTCGATGAGATGCGCGCCAACATCAACCTCAAGCCCGCTCCCTTCACCGAGCTGCTTACCTACGATTTCAGCAACGTAACCAAAAACTCGGCAGAGCTCGATCTCACCTGGGAAAAGCTTCAGTTCCCCGTCCGGATCGAATTCGAAGTCGACAAGCTCGTCATGGAAAACGCCTATGAGGAATTGAAAAGCACCGCCGGTTTTAACTGGCAGGGATACGCCAACGCGGCCAATTACGCACTGACCAACAAGATGACCGCCGACTACGACCAGGCCCTCAAATGGGCCGACCAGTCCATCGCCATGAACTCCAATTTTACCGATCTCAGCATCAAGTCGAATCTGCTGAAGGAAATGGGGAAAACCGCCGACGCCGAAACGATCATGAAGGATGCTGTCGCCATCTCCACCGAGAACGAACTAAACAATTATGGTTACCAATTGCTCGCCAACAAGGAGCAGGACAAGGCGATAGAGGTGTTCATCCTCAACACGCAGCGCAATCCGAAAAGCGCCAACACCTTCGATAGCCTCGGCGAAGCCTACGCCCTCAAAGGTGACAAAAAGAACGCCGTCATTAATTTCAAGAAATCATTGGCCCTCAACCCGCCGGCCGCCACAAAAGCCAACTCCGAGAAATATTTGAAACAACTAGGGGCGATGTAAATCACAGCCCCTCATCCCGTCGCATAGATTCCAATTCCTTTTTCGACCTCACCTGCCTGAACAGGAAGGTAGGGCCGCCGCGATTGAATTCCCTGAAGGGTACGTCTTGCGCATATAAGATCCGGAAAACGTCGCCAAGCCGCCGCATCGAGACATCGTCCCGGAGATAGAATTGGTACCGGTGCCTTTTCCCGCCGGCCCGGAAATGAATTTTATTATCCGCGCCACTCATCCGGCCCTGATTGCGAAACGATCGGTAACCCTTGAATTGGGGCCCGATCATCCCGTCATATCCCTCGATCCAAAAGTCAAGATCGGTTACCTGATCGTGCGGATAATATTCTTCCCCGATCCGGACCCCGTCCTCCGCCAACACCAGATCGGTATCCGACAGCCCGATCTCGTAAAGGTTACCTCTGGCGATTCGCCGCCCAATGAAAATGGTTGGAATACTGAGTACCCAAAGGCCGGCAATACTGATCCGATAAACGTCCGGCAAATTTATCGCTTTCGCAGCTCCCAGTAATACAAGCGCCGCGAAGAATATCGCACCCCCGATGTCAGCCATCCGCGCTCCGGGGTTTTTGACCGGGACAAATATTTTTGTTTCAAACTTCAAAATAAAGATTTGTTACCTATACCCATACCTCGCCTTGAACTCCTCCAGCTCCCGCGGATTCAACACCTTGAACATATACGTCCGTGTCGAGCGATTCCGCTCCACGAAAGGGATATGCCGTTCATAGAACCCCGCAAACACCACCGCCAGCTGCTGCACATGCTCCCGGCTCTGTAGGAGGAACCCGCAATCTACCTTCGCCCCGCCCGACTCAAAAGTCAGCGAATTGGTCATCCCGTCCGAATTGCTCCCCGATACCATCGCCCCGTCATTCACATACATCCCGTTATACGCCTCCACATTAAAATTAATGTCACGAACCATAGTAAGCGGATAGTGGATAGCCCCCACCGTAATCCCGTCCGCACTCACCACCAGGTCCTCATTTGACAACCCATAGCTACGCATATCCCCCCGGGCGATCACCGCACCGATCACCACGATCGCTATCCCGCCGCCAAAAACATAAGGAATATATCCATTCATCCCCGGTATAAAAACCAACAGCAGCGACGACGCCGCAATAAACAAACCCGCATAAGCCACATAAGCCCGCTTATTCCGCCGCGAGACAACTATTTTCGTCCGAAACTCCATGACCCAATTTACAACTTTTCATAAATTAGACCCTTATTGCTTAGCAATTGGTCCTCGTATTAGGTTAGGAATATACTTACCTATCTCGAAATAGGCGGCGAACAATCGAATGGTCTAAATATCAGTAGTAGGGGGTAAAAACATGCGAAGTCTTTCGCTAAATGTTTTCGTGAAAAACTAAAATCCGATATTCTATTGCAATATCTTCATTATTTTGTCTTAAGGCTTTCAGGATTGGTTAGGAATGTATCCACAATCCCCCGCCAATTAATACCCGCTTCCGGCTTTATTTCGCCATTCACGATGGCAACGATTTGGTTATATAACAAAGAGTGAAAAGTGTCCTCACCCTTCTGCGGGTCAGTGTCTGTATGTTCGATACGGAAATCAGAGTTATAATATCGAAATCCAGTGGCTTTATTAAATTGAACGTCGATAGCTAAATTTTTTCTCAAAGGGAGAGGGCGTTTATCATGTGGGTCAATCTGGTCGATAGATTTGGTAAAGGAAAATGCATTAAGCTGTTCCCTTAAAATAGTTCTTTGCTCTTTACGGCCACGACTCAGTTCTCGTACATAAATTACTGAGCTTTCCAAAACGCCGACCTTTTGAGAAGCAGCTCCGTCCATGGCCAACAATTTTTGCCGCTGCGCAGCAGATGTCTTTGGAACATAGCGCTTTTGATAAGACTCAGGATCAAAGTAGCCCACCTTATAAGGGGCCTTTTCGTCCTGGATATTGCTAATTGGCCGAAATATCTTATCTAGCTCATCAGGGGTATAATCCTGCTTCAGCAGGGAAATATTATCATCGTCAAGTGTCCGCGTAAAAATTTGCTCGTGATACTCAATCAACGTATCCGCCTTCAATCTGCTCACTTCGGGCTGCTCAGCTTCCCGCTGAAGGAAATCATTTGCCAAAGAAAATCGAAAACTGCCAAGGCTGACGCCGGTTAACAAGGGAACGCTAAGGTCTTCGAATTGCCTTCTGGCGGCATCGATATTGGATGGCACCTTAGTAAGGGTGGTGACAAAACGTTCAAAACGCGCTGCGGCAAAGGCGCGAACTGATTTTTTCATCTCATCGAGAAAGTCAGTGACCATCTCCAGCGTCATTAGGGTGCTGAAAGTATTCGTCTTTGATTCCAGTGTATAAAAAATACTGCGCTGCCTCAACCTGGCAAAATAAAGAGACACACCTCCAGTCTGGTCGGCAGATACGTTCTTGAGCATCATTGCCACAGACAGCGCATCATTCAATTCCGTCCGGATCGCCTCGTCAGTCAGGTTCAACAAGCCCCAGAAAATAACCTGCTGCGCCTCGTCCACTTTACCTGCTTTCAGATTCAGAAAGACGGCGCTCCGAACGATCATACTTCTAGTAGGTTCCAAATCCGGTTTGTCATAATAGAACTTCGCTACATCGCTTTCTATTTCAGCTGCGCGTGCATATAGATGAAACGCTTCGGAATCCTCGCCGCGCGCCAATGCCTCCCTCGCTTGAAAGGAGTAATTCATCGCCTCCTGGTGGACATTCCTGGGATTCATCGATGCACCTCCTTCACAGTTTTAGGCTGCTGAAATAACGTCACAATCACAGAGGCTTGACCTGATACTTTCCGTTTCCCATCTCGGATTTGCTGCTGTTTATCCCTTATCCGTCCCACTAGCGTATTCGATCCATTTTCTTCCATTATGCCGGATACCTCCACGTGATGGCCCCCCTGTAAAAAGTTCAGGTCATCGTCGGCCGGAGCTTTCTCCATAAATTGATAATCCACACCTTCCCCAATTTCGGACTGCTCAACATATTGATACTCCAACAGAACGGCCATAACGAACATTGCTAGAGCAACTGCCCCATGGTTGGCCATATCCTTCCGCTCGCGCATCGTGGCCGTCGAAAATTCAGTGTCCCAGGCAATTCGGGTAGAGCGGCGTATCCCATCTAGTTCAAACTCAAAAATAGCTGAACCACCCGTATGGTAGCGGCCCAAAGCTACAGCCGCCCATTGATTTCCCACGAGGATTTGCTCGGGAGTAGGGCCCTGAAGCCTTTCGACAGTAGCGTTAAGATGGATCGGCATCATAAAGTTGCGGAATGGCACAAGATAATTAGATTCTAAGATTCGGACCGAACAAAATTAGCATGTTGAGCGACCAATTTTGTGCCACTCACACCCCCTCATAAATCACCGCCGCCCCCTGCCCAACCCCCACACACATCGTCGCCAACCCATACCGCACCTCCCGCCGCCCCATCTCATGCAGCAGCGTCGTGGAAATGCGAACCCCGCTGCACCCAAGCGGATGCCCGATCGCAATCGACCCACCATTTACATTCACCCGCGACGCATCCAGCCCCAATTCCCGCATACACACCAGCGCCTGGACCGCAAAAGCCTCATTCAATTCCACCAACCCCAAATCCCCCACCGAT
>Ga0210383_10000391_pt1 | contig 41833 bp, 32 predicted proteins | sample IncBWC14OmetaG_FD_160072 | JGI IMG/M metagenome (GOLD analysis project Ga0210383, IMG submission 160072) | Forest soil microbial communities from Barre Woods Harvard Forest LTER site, Petersham, Massachusetts, United States - Inc-BW-C-14-O ...
ATGTTGAAGCCGTAAGCAGTAACAGGAAGCCCGAACGTGCCGTCGCCGTTTCCTATGAAGACGACGTCGGTCTCGGTGAGGAAGCCACTCCCAGATACCTCCACTGCAACCAAGTCCGGTATTCCGTCGCCATTGATATCCGCAATACCGCTAACGCCTGTAGTCGTATAAACGCCTCCCCCAAAGGGGCTGAGTGGCTTGAAGGTGCCGTCCCCATTTCCTAGACATACCTGGATACCACCGCCGACGAGGTCAACCTTGCCATCTCTATTCAGGTCCACGGCAAAGGAGGCGCCGCAAGACGCTTCAGCAGGAGGAAAGGATGCGGCTTGGAATGTCCCATCCCCATTCCCAAACAGAATTGCGAATCCGCCACCTCCTCCGGACGATGCCAAGTCGAGCTTGCCATCGCCATCGAAGTCCGCTGCCACTAAGGCGCCACCCCCGCCGTCAAACACGTAGTTTGCCGTCCCGAATGTGCCATTGCCGTTTCCGAGCAACACAGCGGCGGAGTTGCCCTGCGCTGCCGAGAATGCAAGGTCGGGGACGTGGTCGTTATTGAAATCGGCGACCAGGATCGTCGTACCCACCTGACCGATTCCCACTGGATAAAACACCGGTGACTGGAAAGCGCCATTTCCGTTCCCCAGCAATATGCTGTAGCCGCTGGCGTTCGCTACTATGAGGTCTAGATTACCGTCTCCGTTGAGATCTGCGGTCGCGATGCTGACAGCCGGCTGCTGCAGGTTGAACGTATGCGCCAAAGTGAGAACTCCGCTCCCATCATTGAGAAAAATGCCCAAGTTCGGCGAGTCTGGAGGATTGTTCGAGGCTATTGCGACATCCTGAGTTCCGTTCTTTTCGAAGTCGCCGGTCACGGCGCATGATGCAGCGAAAGGCACCGGCGCAGCCGGTTGCCCCTGGAACGAACCATTGCCTTTGCCGAGAAAGACGAGGCCTCCGGCAGCCAGGTCCAACTTTCCATCTTGGTTGAAATCCGCGACGGCAACCTCGGGAGTGGGAGCGATGTTGTTGTTGGGTTCGTAACTGTAAGGGTTGGAAAACGTGCCGTCGCCATTCCCGACGTAGATTTGAATCAGGGCCGACACAAAAACCAGATCCAGCTTGCCGTCGCCATTCAGATCAGCGGCAACCAGACCGACGCTGCCGCTGCCACAAAATACCGTAGTAGGTGCCGCAAAAGTTCCGTCTCCATTTCCCCGCAAAAAAGCAACTGCAGATTGCGCCGGGACGCAGGTACTATCAACAAAACCTGCCATTATGAGATCGAGTTTCCCATCTCCGTTGAAATCTCCGACGACTACTGACGTTGGAGAGTTCACTCCAGTGGACGTTTTTGGCGGTGTCTGGAGAGTTCCGTCCCCGTTTCCGAGGAACACGACCTCTTGCCCCGCGGTGCCATTGCCAGCAAGGCTCACGGCGACATCGATCTTGCCATCGCCGTTGAAGTCTCCCACCGTAACGCCCTCCGCAAAACCGGTATTACCCACCGGATAGGAAACAGCTGCGGCAAACGTACCGTTGCCGTCACCAAGAAAAACGACAAGGTTGTTGTTGTATACGCCGAGGACGTCGATGATGCCATCACCGCGCAGGTCGCCCGCTGCAACCTGCTGCAATGTGCCTGCACCGGTGTTTGTGCTGACGGGCGCCTGGAAAGTCCCATCGCCTTTTCCCATGAGGACCAAAAGCGTCCCCGTACCCTGTTCCAGAAGATCTGGCTTGCCATCGCCGTTGAAGTCGGCTACCGCCAATACCGTGCCCTGTACTGGCAGGGCCTTGGCGAAGGTGCCGTCACCATTTCCCAGTTGCAAAGAGCCGCCAGGGCCAGGGATGCCGCCGAGCAAGTCGAGTTTTCCGTCGCCATTGAAGTCGGCTACGAATAGCGGAGGACCAACTACTGTATACGTCGGAGGGGAGAAGAATGTGACTTGGGATTGCGCCGTAACGGTCAGAAGCCAGAAAAATAGCATGCCTACAAAAAACGCTACAGAACTGCGGGAGCTGCGCATACACCACCCCTTGAGCTTAGCTGACGCAAAGCTGCGGATTGAGCAACGGTCCGTTAGGACACGTCGTAGGCTTCTAACCGCCGATTTCCTGCCAAGGTATTTCGCACTCGCCGCTCCGATCGAGCCAACATGAAAGGAGAACGTGCGGAATCCATTCCACCGCTCTAACACGCTGCGAGAAACTTAGTTGCGAAACTGCTTTGACCGGTGAGAAAGCGCACCCACCCGGTGACTCTGATGGGCCCAATTTTGGGGCTGACACCGAATGCTTCGCCGCTTTGGCGGAGGCGGGAGCCAGCTAATAGGCCCTAAAGATCGTCGCAGGAGGCCGCTGCTCTTAGGGCGGGACCGCCACGCGGTTGAGAATCCTTCATTCTCTTTGGGAGACTTTGCCACCAATATAATCGCTTCTACGCAAGCGGCTTTTGATGAGGACAGTTCCACCCCTCCCGACATCTACAGGCAACAAGGAATTCTGGAAGGATTGCGCCGTAATGGTGGTGTAGAGGAAACTTCCACCAATCTCGGCTCGCCAGGAAACGGGGAATCTGTGAAGGACTGCGCCGTAATGGCGGCTAAGCGGAAGAATGTGAAGGCGACCGGGTGTCGTGGCTATGAATTTCGTTCCAAATGTCCAGCATTTTTTCCACTGTGAGGCCGAGGAAATTAGGAATGACACGGTCGGCGCCCGCCTGGAGAAGAGCATCCGTGTGTCCGTTCGTGGCGACACCGATACACCGGATTCCGGCGGATCTGGCGGCGCGGACGCCACAAGGAGCATCCTCGAGCGCCAGCAATTCCTCGGGCGGGAGGTTCATCTGCTCGGAAGCGAGCCGATAAACAGCAGGATCTGGTTTGCCGGCCTGCACGTCATCGCCGGTCACTACGGCGACGAAAACATTCTCCAGTTTGAGAGAGCGCAGCGTCGCCCGAGTTCTACCGGAGCTTGCCGACGTGGCAATACTGGCCGGCATCCCCGCCGCTTTTAGTCTTTCGAGAAAAGTTCGAACGCCTGGAACCACCTGCACGCTATCAAAATTTGCCTGAAACAGTTGGTCTTTCCTGTGGCCGTACTCGGCAACGATCTCCTCCGGCAGCTCGCCAAAAAAGTGACGCAGGATTTCCTCTCTGCGTCTTCCCTCGAGGATAAAATCAAGATCGTCGTCCGCGATATCTTTGCCAACTGTGCTAAGGAATTTTCGCCAAGCGTCGCGGTGTACCGGGTGACTGTTGATCAGCACCCCGTCCATATCGAAGATGATTCCCTCAAGCATATTCGCGTTCACGCTCCTTTTAGAGACCTGGCCAACTACGCTGCGCCTCATGGTAGTTCTCAATCGTACCTATATCGATGAGGTATTCAGAAATCGAATACGCCATCATGTGGCCCGCTAACTTTGGCAGAACGTCAAAGCCGATGTCTGCTGGCAGGCTGCGGGGAATGGCATCGAGCAGCGTCGGAGTGCCAATCATAAGTCCGGCAAAAGCAAGGTTGCTCTTGGGCCGTTCGGGTTTTTCGACAAACTCCCGGACAATGCCACCTGGTGTCACGTCAACAATTCCGCAGCGCCTGGGGTCGGGAACGCGATACACGCCAATCGTGGCAGCGGGCCTCGTCGACTGCTGCATCTGGAGCATGGCCGAAAGGTCGGCTTGGTGCAGCACGTCCGCGTAGAAAACCCAGAAGAAAAAATCTCCGTCCACCCACTCACGGTTCGCCAGCAATGTTCCCGCACTTCCAAGCAGTTTGCGCTCTTCGACCACACGAACATCGACACCGTTGTTGTAGTTTCCGAGAAAGTCGCGGACCCTGTCAGCATGGGCATGAATGTTGACCAATACTTCACTAATTCCAAACTGACGGCACTTTTCGAGCCAGATCTGAAGTATGGGCTTGCCTCCCACCGGAAGAAGACATTTGGGTGCATGGTCGGTTAGAGGTCGTAAACGAGTGCCGTGTCCAGCAGCGAGCAGGAAGGCCTTCAAAGCGGATTACGTCCTCCCATCTCGTCCACGCCAGTTATCTCCGCGATGCGGATGCTGAGGAGGTCGGGACAAAAACCCAACGCGAACCACCTTTCTGGTCAGCATCAATAAATGGATCGTTCACGATAACTTGCGCACCATGCATGTCAAAATCGAAAGCCATCTCCTGCACCCCTTCGGTCAGTAGCGCCTGCCGCACCGCCTGTTGACGATCCGCTTCGCAGTACAGAAGTAGAAATCCTCCTCCCCCGGCGCCTGTGATCTTTCCCCAATCGCACCGTGTTCGCGAGCCAGAGCATAGAGGAGACCAATGCGTGGGGTTGATATCTTATCCGAGACACGCTGCTTCGCCAGCCAACCCTCATGAAGAAGCTCGCCAAATCGTCTGAGTTCCCCTTGCTCCAAAGCCAACCGCATCTCAGCTCCCAGCTTCTTGACCTCATGCAATGCATCTACGGTCGAACCGGCACGTTCCCGGGTGGAGTTCTCTTGTTCGCGGAGAATAGTCCAAGAGTGGTGGGCCGAGCCCGTGAAGAAAAGCATCAGTTTGGAGCGCAGTTCTTGCAAAATGACTCCGTCCAGGTCAAGCGCTTCCACCTGAGTACTGCCATCCGGGTAAAACGACACGAAATTCAGCCCCCCGAAAGCGGCAGCGTATTCGTCTTGTTTCCCGACGTGCCGACCTAGGGTGTAGCGGGCAATCCTGAAGGCTCGATCTGCCAGATCGTATTTTGAGAGGGGTTTCTGAACATAGTTAGTAAGCGTTTTGAGAATATTCACACAAACGCTAGCCGAAGATCCCAGTCCGGTTCCCGGAGGGATTTCCGAGGCTAAGAAGAGATCCACCGAGATATTGCACCCAACATCCTTCAGAACTGCTAGCGGGATCTCTAATTCACTGCCCTTGAGCGGCATGCTCGCAATATCGTCCCAAGTTTCAAAGACTCTCAAATCCGAAGAGATGACTTGGATACGGCCGTCATTCCTCGCGCCCAGAATCGTGTAAAAATACTTGTTAATGGACACACTCAGTACCGCGCCCCCGAATTGTTCATAATATGCGGGTAGATCGGTACCGCCGCCTCCGAAACTAATCCGCACTGGACTGCGTACTATGAGCACTCGGCAAGGCTCCTTCTAAGAATATGTCCACCTTGTTTTCATCTTGTTCGGCTTTCATGTTGCGCCCGCCCAATTGGAGCAATCTCCCTGCCAAGGTCCACATTGTCTGCAGCAGCAAGGAGACGTCCAGAAACAATGAAGGATGCAACATGTATTGAAGATCGAAGCGGGCCTTCTCTTCCGACAGATGCTGCTGTCTCAACCCATGCACCTGGGCTAATCCCGTCATTCCCGGCTTTACGTTAAGCCGCTGCCGCTGCCAATCAGAATAATGTTTCACCCGCTCAGGCGATTCCGGTCGTGGACCGACCAAACTCATCTCTCCGCGCAGGACATTCAATAGTTGAGGTAACTCGGTAACACTTAACTGCTGGAGGATAACTTCATATCGGGCGAGGGTCGCGCAATCACGATCGGAATTCAGTCGATACATCCAGAACAACTTACCGGATTGTCCGCAGCGAAGCTCCCGCAGAAAGGAACCGCCCTTTTTTCGAGACAACAGCAGCGCTCCAACAGCGATCACCGGCAACGAACAGATAAGAAGAAACAAGCCAAGAATGACATCCATCCCACGCTTCCAAAACGCATTTGAGAAATTCCCATTCGCCTCGCGTAAATGCAATACGGGCAAGCCTCCGACATCTAGCAACTGCGGTTTGGAAAGATACAATTCGTAAGGGTGAGGAACCACACTGACGCCAATGCCCTCTCTCCGACAACGAGTGGCTAGATTCATGATTTCCGGAACTCCAGGCTTGGCAAGAGTGATGACCACTTCGTGCACTCGCCACTCCCGGAGAAGATCGATAACTCCCAACGTCTGCACCAAAAACGTCTCCTCCGATGCTCCGGGCATGCGACCATCGACGGAGGTGTCAACGGAGCAAAGGAAACCTACTACCTCGCAAAGCATCTCGGGATGCCGTTCGATTTTCGTTGCCATCTCCCGCGCTACCGGTCCATTGCCGACAATAACTACGCGGCGCACCGCCCCCCTCAGAGACTCGGAGCCCAAGATGGCATGCGCGGCCCTACGGATTGCAACGAAACCGACGAACAGGAGAGCACTGAAATAACCTAAGGTCAGCCGGGAAACGAAGCTAAGGGCCAGATAGCTACCTGCCAGCAGGAATGTCACAAGCAGGCAGACAGCGAGAAATAGTTGGGAAACAATCGCCGAGAAGTCCCACCCGCGGCGAAAACCGTCCAGCTTCATTGCTGAAAACATGACGGTCCAAAGACCTAGAGCGCCCAGCACCGTAGGCAGGAAGATCATAAAAGACCCCCCCACCGGACCATACCAACGCGGGCCATAACGCAAAAGGTACGCCAACGCCATTGCGATCACGACCCATGTCAGGTCCCCAGCGAGAATCCAATGCTGAAGCTTTTGCTTTTTCATGACTTTCACTTAAACAACTGAAACCAGTGGAAATATCAAAAGTATCTGAGACCACAGTTTCTGGCAAGTGCCGGCAGATGTTAGGTCAATTAGCCAAAGGTGATCTCTCCGGCTAAAAGATCCTGAACACTATTGCTCGGAAGCGGCAAAAAACGGGAAGCAACTCCTCAGCCCTGGCAGGCCACCAACTTTCGCTGGCCGCCTCAGTTGCAGAAATAAATTGACCGTGAGCCCAAAGCTCTGTTCGTCATTTCGGGAGCAGAACTGATCGTCGTTGATCGGATAAGTCGGGGACAGGATTCTGCAAGGCGAGTCTGCTTGGTGATCCGCCTGATCAAACTGAATACAGAATGCCGAAGAGGCTCCGTCCTCGTCAACGATTCGAGATTGTGGTCATGCACGGCGACCCTGAATCGCCACGGAAGCCAAGTTGGGCTATGCCGTTATGAACCACGCTGAATACGCAATGACTGATGCTCAAATGAAGGTCTTCGATAACCTGCATATTCTCCGACGGAACCACAACGCACAGGTCGCACAAGCTCTTCATTTTGCCCCCGCTATAGCCGGCTAGGCCGATGTTAAAGGCTCCCGCCTCACGGGCAGCTCGAAGAGCGTTCAGCACATTCGGCGAATTTCCACTGCCGCTGATGGCGAACGCAACATCCCCAGGCCGAATAAAATTGCGCAACTGCTCCGCAAATATATCCTCGTACCGCGCATCATTCGCCCAAGCCGTCATCAGAGGTACATTGTCGGTAAGAGAGAGAACTCGAAAGCGTTCGCGACCGGCGATAGCAGTACCTTTTCCGAGGTCGCACGCCAGATGCGAGGCCAGCGCCGCGCTACCGCCATTTCCGAAAAGGAACACAGCCCTGCGCTCCTGATAAGCTCGCAACAAGGCGTTAGCGACTTCATCGATGCCTGCGTGAGCTAGGCGCTGCAATGTCCTTGCGAGTCCGTGGAAGTACGTCTCAGCACAGTTAATTTCGGACAATGGCAAACAACCGTCGGCTACAAACACCCTCTGGGGAGAACTCGTCATACGCGCGACGCTCCTATTTCATAACATTGCTAAACAAATAAGTGGACAACAATTGAACACTAATCAACGCGAACGAAATACGGAACTTAAACTCGGGTTTGGGAACTCAAATCGACAACTGGCTCTTGGCGACCTGCTGAAACTCCCACGCAGTGCGGACGATATTTTCGAGATCGGAGTGTCTCGGTTCCCACTCCAACATGCGCCGCAGCTTCTCAGGACTCGCGCACAGGACGGCCGGATCGCCGGCACGCCGATCGGCGACGCGAACCGGGATACGTTTGCCTGTCACACGTTCTGCCGTCTGGATCAGTTGCTTCACCGAATGACTCTTTCCCGTACCGATGTTGAAGGCCTCCATCCCCGGAGTATCGAGCAATTGCATCGTGCGAATGTGCGCATCCGCGATGTCGAGAACGTGGACGTAGTCGCGCAAACAGGTACCATCAGGGGTTTGGTAGTCGGTCCCGAAAATCTTGAATACTTCAATCTCGCCCGTAGCAGCCTGTAGGAGCAAGGGGATAATGTGGGTTTCAGGCTCATGCCTCTCTCCCATAGAACCCCAAGCGCCACACGCGTTGAAATATCGCAATGCAGCCACGCCCCAGCCATAAGCGCGAGCATACCAATTCAGAATTCGCTCGAACATCAACTTCGTCTCACCGTAGGAATTAACTGGCTCTTTACGATGATCTTCGAGGATTGGCGTTGTCTCCGGGTTTCCATACACGGCGGCGGATGAAGAGAAGACGAACTTCCGTATGTTGGCTCGTCGCAATTCTTCGAGGAATAGAATTCCAGAAGCCACGTTTTCGTCGAAAAACAGCCCAGGATTGCTCATGGACTCCGGGATCAGCGCTTTGGCCGCAAAGTGAAACACTACATCGACAGCGTGCTGCTTGAGTATTTTGCGTATGCTCTTTTGGTCTTGGATGTTTGTCTCATACAAGCGAACCCCGGACGGAATTGCTTCTCTGAATCCGGTGGAAAGATCGTCGACCACGGTCACGAAATCGCCGTTCTTAATCAGTTGAGCACAGCAAATCGAGCCTATATAACCGGCACCACCTGTCATCAAGATGTTGGCCATAACTTAAAAAGCACCTTCTCCCTTTAAAACCTTCCACGGCGTTCGAAGCAAGATTCGAAGATCAAGTAATAGAGACCAATGCTGAATATAGTACACATCCATCTCCACGCGATGCTTGTATCCCACCTCTTGGCGGCCATTTACCTGCCAATAACCAGTCAGTCCAGGTTTAGCAGAGAGCAGAAAGCTTTGATACTTTCCGTATTTCTTGAGCTCGTCGGCTGTGATCATGCGTGGGCCGATCAGGCTCATCTGACCGAAGAGAACGTTTACGAGTTGCGGCAGTTCGTCTAAGCTGTGCCGCCGCAGGAAGGCGCCGATCCGGGTGATGCGTGGATCGTCTTTCAGCTTGAAGTTTTGCTCGAAAGTCTCCCGCATCGCCGTGTCAGAATCCAGAATCGCGTCGGCGGCTGGGTGCATGCTGCGAAACTTGAATGCGTCGAACGGCCCATTCAGCCCCAGCACCCGCCGCCTATAGAATACCGGCCCCCCATCTTGCATTTTCACCACCGCGGCAATTATCAGCAAGACCGGCGACAACAGGAGCAAAACAAAAATGGCACCGACAACATCTAAAGCGCGCTTCAGGAACACCTCCCAAATAGCCCGGAGAGGAGGAAGCAGTTCGGACTCATCTTCAGCGCACGCTTCGCCCGGCCCCTGAGTCCGGCAGGAATCAGGTCGCAGTCCGATCATATAAGTGCCTTGAAACCTTTCGCGAATTCTGTGAATCACGGTTGGACCACCCGCGTCCTCGCTGTCCGCCGTGTGTGAGTTTAAACTCCTCCAACTTTGCGACTAGAAAATTCGCAATTTCGGTTCTAAACCGCTCAACACTGAACCCTCGTGCATGCACTTGAATCTTCGTCGGGGAGAACAGTTTTTCATTCCTCTCAAACTCCAAAATGGCTGCGGTTAAGGATCGGACGGAAGGCTCTTCAAAGTATATCCCCGTAGGATCAGGACAGGGCAACTCGCCCGAAAAATAACCCCGCACGCTTTCAAGTGCTCCTCCACGTCCAAAAGCAACCACCGGACGACCACTCGCTTGCGCCTCTACCGGCGTCATTCCAAAATCCTCTTCTCCCGTAAAGAGTAAAGCGCGACAGCGGGAATAATGGCGCCTTAGTACTTCATCTGGCTGCCATCCCATCATCGAGACGGTCGGCCCTGCCATACGGCGCAGGCGCCCCATTTCCTCTCCTTCGCCAATTACAATAAGTTTTCGACCGAGATCATTGCAGGCTGAAATCGCTAGATCTACACGCTTGTAGCGGAGCAACTGCCCTGCCACCAAATAGAAGTCTCCTAATTCTTTCCCGCTTTCATATTCATCAACCGCGACGGGAGGATATATGACTTCAGCAGGACGTCGGTAGGTCTTCCAGATTCTGCTCGCGACGTTGTGTGAATTTCCAATGAAGTAGTCCACTCGGTCTGCCGTGGCCTGATCCCAAAGCCGCAGGTAATGGCTGACAATCGAGTAGAAAGCTCGCCCCAATACTCCTCCGGGAACATGCCGCCGATACTCGAAATACATGTCCCAAACATAACGCATGGGAGTGTGACAATAACATACATGGCAGGTGTGTTGTCTCGTGATCACTCCCTTTGCCGGACCCGACTCGGAGCTAATCACCAAGTCATAGTCAACAAGATCCAAACTTTCCAAGGCTAGAGGAGAGAGCGGAAGAAACTTCTGGTAGTGATTTCGAATTCCTGGAACGCTTTGAAGGAAAGATGTGTAAATCCGACGATTCTTGAGCGTGTCCCCTAACGAAGCGCGATCCAAAACAAGAGTAAAGATGTCCGCCTCCGGGAACATCTCGGCCAACGCCTCCAAGACTTGCTCCCCACCTCGCCGCCTTATCAGCCAATAATGGACGAGCGCCACCCGAAGATTTTGCAAAGCCGATGGCATTGTTCCCGGCATTGTCGAATTCATATCGAACCAGTGACGGATTCCATCTTTTCCTGGCTCCGGTTAGATCCTGATTCAGGAAAGGCGGCGATCCCGAGCAACGACGACTTTGTCTCCTGTTCCAAAACACTCCAAAAAGCAGGGTGCACTCGCTCAACCCAATCCCGAAACGCAGGATTTGCATCGATGTCGTCCGAAAGTACCAGGGCTGGACCCGAAAGATAGGGAGTTACAGCATCAAGCTCCCTGCGAATATTGCGCCATGTATGCAGGCTGTCGTGAATAAAGATGTTTACGCTCCCGATTCGCTTCAGAACTCGCGGTAACAACATCCTGCTGGTTCCTCGGTGGAGTGTCCATCGGGCGCGAAGCTCATCGGGTACAAGAACGCCGACAAAGTCGTGGGCCTTTTTCCCTAGCGGGGGCAAGTCGATACTATTCAGTTGTCCACTCCCATTCTCCTGCAACGACTGCAGGAGAAACGCCGTCGTTACTCCGTAACAAACTCCGGTTTCGACGATTTGTTGCGGACGTAAAGCGCGGCAAGCCGCATAGCAAAGTCTCGCCAACGCAAAGTCACCGTTGAGCGACTTAGAAAAAGGAGCGTTGTCGGGAAGAGATTGCATGCGCTGGCGAACACGCTCTTCAATGCTTTCGAGAGCGGGCTCATTCAAGAACTGATCAAGCCGTACCCCCAGCAAGGCGTGCAGGCCAGCCGCGACAGCATCGAGATTGTACGATCGGTATTTCGGCGATCTGACCCAGAAATGTTCCAATCGAGAATCAGCAATTCCTTCAAGTCGACCATAAGCTTCCGAAGGATGTATTGCCATCAGGGACAAAAAATCGAGGATTTTCAATTGATCCGTCCTGAAGCTGGAACTGCACATCGATCACTCCTAAGCTCGATTCCTAGAATCGAGCCATAGCAATGCTCCAGTGCGAGGAGGTGCTTTTCAAGAGTGAACGGATGATTCCAGTGGTGATCGTAAGCATTCCGTCCCATTCGGGCCACCGTCTCCGGATTCTGCAGTATCGTCATTTTCTCGCGGAGATCCGCAGAATCGCCGCTCCGAAACAAAAGGCCTGTTACGCCATTCTCAACCATTTCCCGGCCTGCGCACTGGTCTGAAACGATAGCTGGCACTCCTACCGCCGCCGCTTCCGCGATGACCATAGGCTGAGCCTCATACCAAAGAGACGGTAGCACCAGGCACCGCGCTGAACGCAGGTAAGTCTTCACTTGTTCTCGGGTCTGCAGCCAGTTATCGTCGCTTCTTGATTGATCGATTGAATTTCATTGCGACTCGGCCCCTCGCCAACAAATGTAACGGCACAGTGGAGGTCGCGCGCCGCTTCTGCCACCAAGTGAAGTCCTTTTTCCGGCGATAACCGGCCGAGACAGATGAACTGCGTGTTGGCCTTCACGTCTACCGGGGATTTTTTCGTGAAGTCGCTGGGACTGGCAATGCGATATATGTTTGCATCCGGCGGCAAGAAGGGCTTCAGAACGTTCTCGCTAAAGTTCGAGATCGTAATGAAATTTAAAAGGCGGGAATGAGGAAAACCAAAGTGATTTTGCACGCCCTGTCGCACACTCCGCCAGAGTTTCTCGGGATACCCGTCGCGATCGCAATTTTCTTTCAGACAAGCCATGGAAAGCGGACGGAGGGGGCATGAGTGGTTCCTTCGAAAGTTGAAGAAGCCGCCATTCGGGCAGGCGTAAAAGTAGTCATGCAGCGTCACCACGACTGCGACCCCGCGACGTAGCGCAACTCGAACGATGCTTGAGGTCAGCGCCTTGGTCCACCCGTGGACGTGTAAAATCGTTTGATCGGCGTCGGCACCGCTTAGAAGATGTTCCATCTTCAGCGCGGATCGGGGATTCCATATACCTTGAGTGGCAGCCCGAAGGCGACGAGGATCCGTCTTTATATCGAATTGATCCGTCAGCACGACATTTATACCGGGACGCCGTAACTCATCTGCGACCGGCGAAACCGCAGCGAAAAAAGTGATCGGATGACCTCGATCGGCCAATCCCGCCGCCGAACTGATGGCCACTTGTGCTGCCCCCCCGTTCACATGGGCGAAATCATTGGCCACAATCACATGAACCGGTGCACCGTCGCCTCGACTCAGCGATTCGCGATTAGCCAGCTTTTCTGTTTCGCTCATTGACACTAGAGGTCTGCCTACTCCGACGACTTTGACACGACAATACGAATCTCGCGATTGCGGGTGACGGTACCCCATGCCCCACAGAAAATATGAAAAATCCGGCGAGGCACGAGCCTGTAGAATTCTTGCGCTTTAGGTGGCCACCGGCGCCGCAGAAGTTCACAACACTCCACGCGGAAACCGGCTCGTGTAAATAAGTTACCTAAGCTCAGGGGCGTCCAAGTATATAAATGCTGATTGATATCACCGGGTCGGTAATGTTTCTGTCTGTGCCATTCTTCCGAGGGAACGACAAAGACCATCTTCCCCCCGCGTTTCAGCCGCGCACCTAACTTTTGAAGCACATCCAGCGGATTATCTACATGTTCAAGAGAATGATGAGAAATTATCACATCGAAAATCACGCCTTGCGGCACGTCTTCAATGTCCGCGTAGACACTGCCATTGAGGGAGGCCTGCGCCCGCGCTGCAGGATTTACCTCAATGCCAAACTTTGACGCGCACGAAAGTGCTCGCAACAAGAATCCTCCACCGCACCCGAAATCGAGGAGCACGTCGTTGGGGCCGAGGAACGACTCGAATTTCCAACGGTCCATTTGCGCGGACAGGGGTCCACCGCTGTACTTACTTTGCCAGGCAAAATACGAAGCGTCGTAATGTTGATGGGGAATCGTATTCACGACGCCTTTTCGCTTTCTTGCATCGCCGATCCTGGCCTCAATTCATAAGAGTTAGTCATAGCGGTACGGCATAGGTTTACCAGATCCTGGGCCATTTTTTTCTGTGTGAAGTAATTCAATACGCGGGCGCGGCCTTTCCGCCCCAATTCCTCTTTCAACCCGGGGTTGTCCAGCAGACAGTGCAACTGCTTTGCCAGCGCATGAACGTCTCCCTCAGGAAAGACCAGACCCCCATCCCCGATGACATTGGGAATCTCTCCTGACGTCGAGCCGAGGGCGGGAGTTTCGCATGCCATAGCCTCAATTAGAACGCGCCCAAACTGCTCTTTCCAATTGGGCATCGTGCGCGAAGGAAGTACTAAAACGTCCATTGCATTCATAAGGTCGGGAATATCCAAAGAAGCTACCTGGGGCAACCATCGGATTCTTGAGCTCACACCCAAGCTGAGCGCAAGCGCCTCTCCTTTACTTCGAAAGTCACCGTCCCCGACGATCAAGAGCGAACAATTCGAGGGCAGCAGGGCGAACGCCTGGATCAAATCAGCGATGCCCTTGATGGCTAGAACGCGGCCGACATAGCCAATTACAAACGTGTTCATCACGCCGAGTTTCTGCCGCAGAGATTCGACCTCCCGCTTAAAGAACACATCCGGGTAGACCCCGTAAGGAATAATGGCGACTGGCTTGGCAAATCCGCGTTTACGGAGGAGGTCCATTGCATCGCTGTTACCCGCGATTGCGGCTTGGGCATGGCGAAAGGCGTAACGTTCGAAAATGCTAAAGGGCGGAGGATACCTTTTATTAATGGTCTGCCAGGTAGTAAATACCACAGGCTTCCTGGATAAAACGCAGAGCCGCATAAACTGATGGGTGACGAGACTCCAAGGTTCTTCTTCCAGATACACGATGTCAGCATCAATCGGCCAGAGAGCCGTCGGATAGAAATGGACGTGAAGATTAGAGGCAAAACAGCAGGGCAGAACGCGGATCTTATAATTTTCTGCTTGTCGCACCTCCAATTGTTGGTTGCCCCAGCGCGAGGGAACAATGAGAGTTAAGTCCACGCCCAGCTTGACTAACTCCTCCATCTTTCCATGATGCGCGGCAACCACGGAAGATTTTGAGACCATGAGCATTTTCATAATATCGGTATGCGTACTCCGCCGACTAACGCAATTGCGCAACCCAATAACTTAAGAAAAAATAGCAGCCTTTGTCCCGGCTGTTCTCCCACCATCGTCCTCGCCATAGCAATCAACCCAGTGAGTCATTTCGTACCCGGTTGAAAGAGACGAAAAGCCAGGGAGATATCAGAACTACGTAATGAACCAAGAATGACCAGCGCGACAAGATAGGCGAACAGGCCCGATACGAGCTGAACGGACGCGGGCACGGGCAGGAAAGAAAACACGACAACCATGAATGCGCCGGCCACGATTGACCTCAGCAACATCGATGGCAGACTTGCGTTCTGAAAAACCCGGGATACTTTCCAGAACGCTAACAGTGCAAAGCTCGTATTTGCGATCAGAGCTGACCATGCTGCACCGAGATACCCTACGCGAGGAACGAGGATAGCGTTCGCGAGCAAACCCACAACCAGGGCGATACAACCGGCCAAGAGATTATGCTTTGCGTGGCCGGAAGCGATATTGACAAACATCAAGTAAAAGTACAAAAAGATCGGGACGATGCACCAAATAAGGATTGACAGAACAGCCGCACCGGGCAGATAACTTTTCCCATAAATAATGGAGATCAGCGGTCGACTGAACAAGCTTATGGTAGCTGCAACCGGTATAGAAAAAAGCAGGATAGCTTTTGTACTACTCCCCAGCAGGCGATCCAGTGCATGAGGGTTCGTAGTTCTGAGTTGCAAGATCAGTGGAAACAGAGCAGCTCCCAGGATCGAAGGCAGTGCAGAAAAAGCCTCTACAATTTTAAAAGCACCCGCATACCAGCCAATTTCTTGTTTCCCCACGTTAAAGTAGGAGAGTACAAGCAAGTCCCACTTGAGGTAGATTGTACCAACAATAACCGTTCCAGCAATGGGAAGACCAGCTTTCAAAGCTTCCAGGACAATGGCGCGATCCCATCCCCAGCTGACCGAAACAAGGGTACGCCGAAGTAAAATGAGAGCGACGATGCAGGCCAGACAAGTCGCCAGAGACATGGCGCAAAGCACACTCGCGGTACGACCAACCAGCAATGCAGCAGCCCCGAATAGGACAATCGAAAAACGATTGGCGACCTTTAGTGCGGCTTCCAGATCCATTCGATGGAACGCATTCGTCACCGAGCACAGGTATTCAAGCAGTGCAGTAAATAATGTGTAAAGTGCAGCCAGCAGCAAAATCGAGAAGGATGGAAGTCTTCCACCAAATGCAAGACTTATCCCGTACAGCACGATCAGCATGGGAATAAACATCAGGCATTTGAAAGAGAAAATCGCACTAGCAATGGAGGCGCTCTCCCCGGCACGTTGCACTAGGAGCTGTATGGTGGAAAGGTTCAGCCCAGGATCCAAAAATACAACTCCCAGAATATACGTAAATGAGATCGCAACATTAAGAGATCCGAAATCAGCCGTCTGAAACTTACGCGCGAGGTAAAAGAAAAAAATCAGGAAAAACAAGCGGGAGACAACTTCGCCACCGACTTTGTTGGCGACGTCTTTGCGTATCAAATGGAACAGTTCCACTTAATTAGACCCATCCGCGAAAGCAGGAAGCGGCTTTGATGTGACGCCAAGCGTCATTCCTAACATCAACCCAATTATTATGAAATGGATATGACCTGCACCTTTGGCGAAATAATGGTAGGACATGGTAATCCAGAACACATGATAGGCAAGCGTAGCGGCCCAGAGCCCATGAATTTCTCTAGGCAGTTTTTGGCGAAGCCCACGTACTGCTAACTTCAGAATCGCAAAGCAAAGTCCAACATATGTGAGGAACCCGACAATGCCTTGCTCCGCCAACGTTTGGATCCACACGTTATGGGGATCCAACTTGTCAGCCCCCATCATTTCTCCAACTGAAAGGTAATGAGGAATAAGGCTCGTATAGTTCTTTGGACCCACTCCAAGAATGGGATGTGCAACAAAAAACTCATAAGCGACGCCCCATAATGCCAACCTCGAAAGAAGTGAGTTGCTCGACTCGGTGTCGTTCCCAGCTTCCGCCAAACGGTACAGGGTCACTTCGCGCAACTGCGGAACACTGGCAACCAGGATGATCGCGCCCAACAATGTGATTCCGAACCCACGAAGAAGACGCTTTCGCCTTTCCCCGGAAAAATAAGCGACCGCGAGCCCAGAAAAGACAAACCCTACCCACGGGGCTCTCTCCTGGCCGAGCAAGGACCCGATCAAAAGCATAAACATAGCGCCGCCGTAGAACCAGCGCTTGGAGACGTTGTCCTGATTAGCAAAGAGAGCGAAGGCCATCGCGGCAGCGTAGGACGTATACATCGCGAACTCTTGATGTTGAGCAAAAGTGCCTCGCGGGAGGGGATCTCCGGCCAAGAACTGGCTGAGCGCGACCAATGTCTCAAAAATGAAGACGGCAAAGATTGCATGAATGATTCGGAGGAAGTATTTCGGTGACGTCACCAGCGAAAAGCACCAAGCAAGCGCGCAAAACTCCAGCAACTGCACCACGGCGGCGGCAGCTCTAAGACTGTCCGACGCGTTTAGTCCTGAAACAACAGTAGAGAGCAAGAAAAGAGAAACTGGAATGACAAAACTTCTGGGCAGCGGATGAAATCCACTAAATACCGCTCTCGCCAGGACCAACAGGACTATAACCACCAAAACCAGGTCTGGCTGGGTAAACTCGACGTCTCCCACTTGAAACAGGGGCTCGATGTTCATCAAGTAGAGGCATACTGCAATCGGCATCAGACATCCCAAGAATGTCAGCATGCTTTGGAAGGGAATGGAAGCCCCCACTTCTTGGGGGTGATATCGACCAAAAACCGTTAATAGGGGTGTCGACCTGGAACTCATTGGAAATCGTGAGTAATATTCAGAATAGAGGTCTATCGGATTAATCTGAGTTCGGTGCGCTCGAATTCCCATGGTTGCGCATCTTCGAGATGCGGCCGCGAGCCCGCCACGCCGCTTCACGGATCGAAGACTTGATTTCGCTCCAGACGATGGAAAGGAATTCTTTGTGCGGTTCGGTTGAGGCGATTTCAGACCACAATTGTCTGCCCACTACCCAACAACCTCCGAACAAAAGACCCACAAAGCCTCCCGCCATGGTCAACAACTTGCGGGGAGGCCAAATTGGTTTTTCCGGCAATTGGGCTAAATCCAACGCCTTGACACTCGGTGTTTCTTTCGCTTCTTGCACCTTCGCGAGTTCATATTCCTTAGTAAGAAGCCCAAAAACTGCTTCATCGACCTTTACGCGCCTGTAGAGTTCCGCATACTCCAAACCTAATATCGGTAATTGGCGGAGCGGCGGATACAAGTCCGCCGCATCTAAGGTCGTCGCTCCTGTGTAGTTTTTCCCGCTGAGCTTATTCAACTGATTCTGCAACTCAGCAATATGTGCTTTAAGAGAACGCACCCGAATGTTATCGCCGGTATAAATTTGCTCCATGCCACTCAACTCAGACTGGGCCGCGATTAACTGACCCTGCAACACAGCGGCAGATTCCACCATCGCCTTGCCCTGCTCCTCCGGATCCAGAGTCGCGTTTTTTGACGAGAACTCGCTTAGTTTTTTTGAATCGGTCTGGAGTTGTGCATCGACCAATGACAGGCGCTGTTCTAAGAAAGCCCTTTCTCGTGAAGCAGCAGAGGTGTTCACATGTGCCAACAACCAGTCCAACTCAGACACATAGGCCTGCGCCATCGCTACCGCGCGCGCGCGATCATGGTCCTCTACCGCGATCCGAATAATCCCGGTCTTCTTGTCCTCGGCGATGGTTGTACGTGAAGCGAGTTTCTTGCGGGTCGCAGCGTAGGTTTTCAGCCAATATACCTTCCGCAAGTCGAATCGATCGATAATACGGTCCGCGATGGTTCGGCTGTCGAGAATGCCGATAAACAACGCGCCGACCTTTTGACCACCCAAAAGATCCCCGAGTCCGCTGGCCAAACCTCCTCCACCACTCGACCCGCCGCTCGATCCCAGATCGGACATGCCCATAAGGGCAGTAAGCATTCCCATTCCTCCGGACAGAGAGTTGCTATCCGGCGGCATTAGCTGAACCACCGCCTGGTAGCTATTGGGGATCAGCAGCGTCACCAGGGCACTTATCATCAATGCGGCGAGAGTTGCTTTCGCAATTTGGCGACGTTGCTCCCACAGTAACCAGGCAATTGCCAATCGAGCAGGTTGGTCGTTTTGAGGTCTAACAGCGACCGCATCGGGACCGGCCCGCAGGTGTGTGACATCGGAAACCTCTGGAGTTTCGATCACCCTTTGAGATACAGGACCCACTACCTATCGCCTCCTTCCATACGGGTCAGGTAAACCCTCGCCGTTGGCTGCGTTTCTATTTTGGCCGAGGTAAAAAATCAATCGAGTATACATCCAAAAACTTAGCAACTGATCTTCGTGATCCTACTAGTGAACCCGCCAGTGGGGATAAAACGTCAGTTGCACCGATGCCGTGATGTCCGATTGGCGCGCCGGATTGATGACCGGAAATCTCCATTCTTCATACTGCAGCAAGCCCGAAAATGAAATTGCGTCGCTGAGCATCAAGTTGCCCTTGGCGGAATAGTCAACCAGCCGGCCGCCCTCGATGAAGCTGGGCGATACCGTCTGCAGCCGGTAGCCGAATACGACTTGATCCCGCGGAGAAAACGAGTAGGTCAACCAACCTTGTCCGCCCCGGCCTGCCCGGCCGATCCAAGTGGCCAGCAGATTTCCGTCGTTGATGTAGCCAGACCGATAACGATCACCATTATAGTAAACCCATCCCGGCACGAATTCGGTTGTCCGAGAAATGTTGAAGCCCTCGGCTCGAAGCTCCAACTTCGGAATTTTCGGTATGCGAGGCATGTAGATGCCGGGATTTACGTTGGCTCGGGTTGAGCCGATCGGCGAAATTTCGTCCCAGGTCATCGCATCGAGATAGATAGTTAGCCAGTCCTTAATATGAGGAACGCGAAGAGAGATATCAGCTTCGGAAAGTCGCTTGCCCGGATTCTTGGCTAGATTTGGCGTGTGGACGTAGTAAGTAGCAAAGAAATTGCCGAAGGTCACAGGCAGCCCCGGACCGCCGAACATCGCCGCCGTCCCCATACCAATCTCCAGGCTGGGAATGGGTTGAAAGCTGATCTTCCCTCCTTGAATGAAGGGCTGCGGAGCAATACTTGGGCCAACCACATTCGGGTAGCCGGGAAACGATTGGCAACTCGGAACTGTGCAAAACTCCCAGTGTTGTCCCCCAAGTTGGCCCAGGTAGAACTCCGTTCGCACCGGCCCAAATATCTTGGAGAACCCGGGGATGTGATAAGGCACGACACTATCCATCTTCAACATCGGAAAAGGTGCGGCATTGTCGCTCATTAGCAGCGAACCCGACTCGCCCACACCAAGCCATTGGCTCTGCATACCAAAGGTAAACTGTACATTGTTCACATTAAGTGAGACCGTGCTGTTCAGTAGCTCAAATTGATTGACTTCCGCGATTCCATTGGGCAATGGCGGGGTGCCATCGGCAGCGGCAGTCGCCGCGAGCACCGACGGAGATTCTGATGGCATAGTTGGTGCGTGCTGAAATTCCCCTTGAAAATTAAACGCCACAGGGCCCATTTCGGCTTCTGCGCTGACGCCGGTTATGTTATTAAAACCGTTCCAGTAGGGCCTTCCGAAATCGTTAATGATGGTTTGCCCGAAGTGATATCCGTCCCGCAGTGGCGTGCCAGAAATTCCCGTGACCCGGGTGTAAACCGAGTCCACACGTGCACCAACATTGGCCGCTCCGTCGAGGCGCGTGATCTCGGCGGCAAACTCGCTGGCTAACGTCCGATATATTTTGCCTGCTTCACCGGCTTCCGTTCCATCATTTTGGAGCTTCTGCCCAGCGTCTTCCAGCATCTGCGCGCAGGCCATGCGGGTCCAAGGACGCATTCCCAGCATATTCGATTGCGTATAACCCATGGCGATAAGACGTTCCAATAAAGGATAAATCCAACTGTCGAGAGGGACATAGGGCGAAGCCATGTAATTCGGGTTGCGAGTTTTCTCGCCGGTATGCTCAGACAAGAGACTGCCCCAAGGTGAACCGCCGAGTTCCGGGTCGTGGTGTGCCCGGTAGACTTGGCGACCGAAGTACCAACCCAGCGCACTGCCAACGATTACGTCTGACGGGAAGTGTTGCTTAGCGGTAACGCGGGTGACGGTGATTGTGGAGGCCAATCCGTAGGCCGCAAGTTGGCTAAGCCAGCCAGGATATTCGTGTGCCCAAACGCTCGCGATCGACCAGGCAATAGCCGAGTGCTCCGAGAAGAAGGAAGAACCTCCGGTGAAGAAATCTCCGTTCCCGTTGCCTTGAAGAGGCCGCTGCCTCTGTGTAATTTCTTTAAACAGGTAGGTCACGCCAGTGGCGTTGATCGCCGCCTCTCCGCTCAGAAGACCGGTTTCCTGAAGATGATCGTTATGAGTGATGTGACCAACAAGGAAAGACGCTCCCCCTAAACCGATCAAGGAATACGTTCCGTAATCTGAAACATGGAGACTGGTTTGCACGTGACTTGGATTCACTTGCCTCGACCACCAACTGTCGCTAGCAATGAAAGCTGCTGTAATCCCTGCGGCAGGCAAGATCCACTTGAGATCTTTTGTGCGAAAACGTGCGGGGCTGGTCCAGAACTGCTTTTGATCGCCCACAATGTGCTTGAGAAAGGGCGAAACTAGGCGGTTCTCAGGATCCTCTCCCGGTGGAAGGTCGAATCTACTCGCGGAATCTTCTGTGCTGGCTTTACCATTCGATCCGGACGGCTTCCCGGAATTTCCCTGGTTGTTAGGCGCAGCCGAAGAGGAATCGGCAGCGCCAGTTTGGGCTTGAACTTGAGTGCTCAATGCAATTGCCAGGAATAGAAGCAAACTGCCGCGCTTAGGCCAAGATTTCATCGAGCGCCGACTCAAACCTAGAAACTATGCGCTGCGCCGACGGCTATTGCTACAGCGGACAAAACTTGCGCCACTTGAACTGTGTTTTGCCACTTGCGGCTAACCGCATATATTTTTTGTGGCACGACCACCATGTCCCCTGGCTGCATGGCTGCATTCTCCACCCCGCCGCTAAATAACCCTCCCGAACCGCCGACCACCGAACCGTCGGCCCGAATTACAAACGTCCCCTTCTTTTCGGCCATGTTGGTCGGGCCGCCCGCCTGCTTCAAGAACCACCCTGCGCTCTTCCCCGGCTTAAAGGTAATCGCAGTTGGGTTGTAAACCGAGCCATCGACGAGGACAACATTCGGTTTCTTCGGAACGTAGAGTGTATCGCCGGCCCGGACTTGAATGTCCGCTGAAGTATTGGCCCAGTGCTGCATATTGCTGGAAATATGGATCACCAGACGCCCCTGCGGTGGAGTGTTTTGCAGATTTTCGAGCGTCGTTTGATACTGCTGCAGAACTGCCTGTTTGGCTAGCTGATCGTCTGGACTCTGCTCGGGAATATTCTTGACGTCGGCGGCCTGGGTCTGTACGGTTTGGATCAGGTCGGCTCGATTCTTTTCCTGCAACTCCTTGACTTTTTCCCGCTCAAACACTGATCCGTACGGATACGCATCAGTGCGGAAACCGCCCGCTCGCTGAATGATGGAACTTAGGCGCTCACCCTCCTGGATACCATAGGTGCCGGGATGAACAACTTCTCCGGTCACGGTGATCATCGCTCCGACATCTTTCCAGCCAGTAAGTTGCCGGATGGCGAGAACGTCTCCGTCGCGGAGGCGGACGTCGGCATCGGGTTCGTCGGCCATGGCTTTCGCGATAGGAACGGTCACGTGATCGCTGACGACCTTGGTACCCTGCGATACTTCATAACGCGTTAAATCGGCTTCTTCTTTGTAGGCGCCGCGTTTGAAGCCGCCGGCGAGGCGAACCAGCGCCGCGGCGGTCATATTGTCCCCGAGTGGATATTTCCCCGGGCGGGCCACTTCTCCTTCGACAGCGACCGTCGGCGGGTCAAGCTTATTGAGGTCGCGATGGATAAACACCCGGTCCTTGGGCTCGAGAACGATGTTGTCCTTGGCGTCGCCTTCGAGTGCTTTGGCCAGATTGACATTGATTACTTCGAGCTTGCCGTCGCTCGTCTTGCGAAAGACCTGCGCATCGGTAAGCAGCGCATCGCGGGTCGTTCCGCCAGCGAGATAGACCACATCGCGAAGGTGGGCCGACCCATTCGTCAAATGATCTCCAGGATCCCTTACTTCACCCGTCACCGTAATTACCGGCGGATCTTCGAAGTCAAACCTTCCGAAGACGCGAACGATGTCAAAAGGCTTCAGGACCAGATCCTGGTCCTTGCCGGCAAGCGCATCGCCCAAATTAAAGGTGAGTACCTCAGGTGCGAAGTCAAGTTGCGACAGGCGGATGATCTCGGCGTGACTGATTGATGGCTCGGGCAACACATCTTTGTATGACTTGATCAGATCGGTAACTTTCATCCCGTCCGTATAAGCAAACTTGCCGGGGCGGGAAACGTGGCCGTCGAGATAGACAGTTTTGTCAGCGTAGGGAAGGATCGGAGTAATCTTGATCTTGTCTCCGTCCTGGACCACGAAACTTTCGAGCGCCTTGTTAACGCTGGCGTCGCTATTCGTCTCCGGAATGTCGAGACGCAGCATGGTACGACCCTCGTGGCTTTCCACGCGCTCAACATCCACGTGTCGCAGGGTGCCTGAAGGCAAAACACCGCCCGCGAGCTCCAAAACTTCTGCCAAACCTTTTTCGCCGTTTAACTCGTACACGGCCGGCCGTCGTACCATTCCCTCGATCGTGACCTGGCCCTTCAGCGGCGGAATCTGGATGGTGTCTCCTGCTTGCAGCCTTTGCATATCCCCGCGTACGCCGTGCAACAATAGGTCGTAAATATCGACCTCCTGAACCAGTTGCTTGCCCCGGTAGTGGTGGATTATCCGCAACGAGCCGCCCGACGTCGGGCCGCCTGCAATGTAGAGGGCATTCAGCGGCGTCGAGAGTGAACTCACGTCGTAGGCTCCGGGCCGCTCGACGTCTCCGGTTACATAGACCCGAACCGTGCGGATGCGCGAAAGAGAGACATCGGCGTCAACTCCGCGGAACTGCCCCCGCAGAACAGTCTGGACCAGATGTTGTACATCGGCCAAACTGCGTCCGGAGACTTCCACGGCTCCGACTTCAGGCAGCTCGATACGACCTTCGCGATCGACCACGCGCTGCAAGCGCTGCGAAATTCCGCCCGTCAGACTGACGGTCAGCCCGTCCCCCGGGCCAACCACGTAGTCGGGCCCTGCCGGCAGATCCATCGGAAGCTCGTCAAGATTCCCCGTGCCGTTGACGAACACGTCTTCGCCGAAGCGCTCTAACTTGGGCGAATGCTTCGAGTACTGAGCATACAAATCGTAGAGCGAGGGGACGTCGGCGTACGGGTTGGGCCGATGACGCAGCATGGGCTGCTGAGGCGGCTTGGGAAACGAATATTGTTGAAGCGGAACGCGGGTTTGATCCTCGAGCCGTGCTTGTTGCGGAAATCCAGAGCTGCTGCTCTGGTTTCCGAGCAAAGACCCGACCGATGAGCCCAAAGAGGAACCTAGGGCGGATCCTAATGAAGAACTTAAATCGGGTGACATCGAGGAGGTTGATGCGTCCGCACCGCTCGCTCCCATACCTTTTCTCGACATTCCTGAAGACAGACCGCTCATCTGGCTCGCACTCAAAAGGCTGGGAAGTTCGTCAGGCTGAATGCTTGCCATCTCGTTTTGGTCGCTGTCCATACCAAAGTAGCCTTGCGACGGTTGGGCCTGCGTCATTTGAAGCTGACGCCGGTAATCGTTGGTCGGGAAGCCCTGCTGCGGAGACTGGGACGGCGGAAACTCTTGAGGGTATTGCCGAGGGTTTTGCAACTGGTTCGGATATTGCGACGAAGGGTATTGTTGTGGCGAAGTCGATTGGGTGTACTGCGATTGCCCGACCGAATAAGGCACAGACCCGAAGGGAAGAGACTGGACTAAATCACAATCAAGATCGTTTTCATGTTTGAGCCAGTAGGCATCCTCTTGGCTCGGAGCACGCTTGAGGTCGGTTGACGACGTTGCCTGATCCGTTTGCTTTGCGGTAAGTGCATCCGCACCTGTGAAGACTGGCTGCCGGCAGGGCAAGTCTCGCGCGAGCTCTTCGCGCGTGGGTTTCGCTTTTATGTAGGCACGATCCACGATCTCGTGGGTCGCGATCACACGAATGTTGTCGTCCTGCCGAATCAGGGTGAATAAGGCGTCATCGGTGAGTTCGTTTGGATCGAGTATCCTTCCCTGCTCGAAAGCTTTTCTCACGAGCGCTTTCTTAACCTGCAGCATTAATCCCGGTTCCTGACGAAGAATCGTGAGGATTCTGTCGGGCGAGAGCGAAACCATCTGTTCCGCCTCATGCTCGGCACGGGAGTTGGCCTGATCGATGGCTGTGCTGCGGCTGTAGGAGGCAGGTTGCTGACTCCATGCGGAGGCAATAAATAACAATGCGACGCACCCCAAGAGCACTATTGCGCGCCGGCGAATAATCCCAGATAGTTTACCCATAACATCCCTCCCGGCCAGGAAAAAGCCGGAACCCCTTGATTGCCCAGCAGAATTGCAAAACATCTTCGCCATGGTTCGATCCATAATTTAGCAAGGTTCGACATCTGCCTCATCCACTTCGACTGCAACCGAACGCATAATCAAGTCGATGGAGAGTACGACGCGAAACTTGTCCTTCCTGCGCACCAGAATGCCTTGCGTACCCGCCATTGGGCCATATTTCACTCGCACGTGCTGGCCAACCTTTAAGTACGGGTGAGGTTCGGCGCGAACTCCCTCGACCAGTCCATTGATTAGAGACTCGATATCGGCGTCGGGAAGCGGCGCAGGGTGACCGTTGAAGCTCACAAAACGCGCCACTCCGGGCACCTGCAACACCCGCAAACGATCTTTCAAATCGAGCTGAACAAAAACGTACCCGGGGAAAAGGACCAAGTCCAGTTCCTTGCGCCGGTCCTTCCATCGCCGGACGCTGCGATAGAGGGGCAAAAAGCAATTCACGCGCCGCTCCTCTAATTGGCGTGCGACTTGTTTCTCATGACGCGAAAATACGTGCGCGGCATACCAGCTATATGACTGTTCCAGCTCTGTACTTAGTTGTGCAGAGCGGGCCGGGACAACGAGATCAGAACTATCCGTCAAGTCGCGCCCTCTTGTTTAATGCTGCCAGCTACAGCTTCGCCCCCTCACTTACAAGGCATCTGTGAGCTAACCTATATTCAGTCGTTGGTTACCGGCTTTGCATTCCGCCGCCAACTGGTCCGAGCAGAATCGCTTTGCACCAACGGCTATCAAACCCCTGCCAACGCACGAAGTCGCGGAGAGGTGAGCTCGGCGGCTTACGATTCCGCGACCAGTAAAATTCCCGGTGGGCATTCTGATGTGTAGCTGCCCCTTTTAATTCCGCCCTTTTCATCATCCGCGTGCGTGGATCTAACTTACAACCAACTCTGGCTTGTTTCGCAAAACGCTTAAAATGCCCTGCTCGGATGATTCGACATGCATGGAACGGATATCGACAAAAGCCCAATAATAGATGCCGCTATTGCGCTCTGCGGCCAGTGCCAGGATCTTCATTTCCGGATAGCGGCCCAGCAGAAACCCGCACAGGCTAGGCCGGACTTCAGGATCCTCCAAGGCAAGAATCAAATAATCAGGACGTGTGCGCTCAACCAGTTCTGTGATTTCCGCTTCGTCCTGGGTTTCGCCGACGACTTCGATATCGGGTTGATCCCCGATTGTTGCCAGGACCAAATCCTTCATCAAGCGCGGCCGGTTCGCAACCAATACTCTAATTTTTTGCACGATCCTTCTCCGTGCCGGGAAGTATCTCCTGTTCCCCTCGAAAAAGTAAGACTCAAATCAGATTCAGGATTTCAAGGAAGGTAGTACCAAGAAAGTTCCTTGCGACACGACCATCTTGCCCGCATTTGTGTCTCAATAGTACCTAAAAAGTACCAGCGGGCAACCACACCACTAAGTCATGCAACGGCCCCCGGCACGCGGCAAAGCTCCACCACGCCGAGGCGATCAGTTGCGCCCAGTTTGCGCAACATGCGATGAATGTGGTTTTTAACGGTTTGTTCCGAGAGGCTCAACTGAGAGGCTATCTCTTTGTTTGTAAAGCCCTGGCTAATCATTTGAACAAGTTGCTGTTCCCGGCGCGTAAGGCCGAGATTGTGCCGGATCACGAAGCTGGCAGGTTGTTTGTTCAGGCTGGCCACACGTTCGAACAACGCCAGACAGAGACTGGGAGGACATACAGCTTCATTGTTCGCTACGGAACGAACCGCAGCCGCGACTTCCATTGCGGACGCATCCTTGAGGACAAAGCCCACAATCCCGTCCCGCACAGCACGCAGAAAGGTATCTCGATCAGCATCCATGCCGATCATGACTACTTTGAGGCCCGGGATAGCGGCGCGCACTTCCGAGATCAACCGCAACTCGGAGAGCGCCACCGCGGCGGAGTCCGACAATAGGACATCGGGAGCAGCCTCGCTGATTTGCCCGACAACGTCTGGCGAAAAAGCCGACGCCCCAACCACGCGGATGTCGCTTTTCTTGCTCAGTATGCGCGCAAGGGCTTCGCGCAAAAGGCGGTTTTCCGCCAATATGAAAACCTGTACACTCTCAACCAAATCGGACATAACGAACCTCTACACCTTCGCATGCGCCCCCTCACGCGATGTCGCGGTGCTTCCAGTTAGATAACCGCCGCTTATTTCATCTAAGGATATATGGTTTCACCGCAAAATGCGAGAATGATAGCAGTTAATAATTTATCGGCCTGCTTTATCGGTATGGAAGCAGTTCCACGGAGCGAACTGGTTCGCTCAACCGGTTCGTTAAAGAGGACTGGCCCTAGCATCCAGCGGCATGAGGCGATGCGTCATACGAAACGATTCCCGGTGGTCACGCGAAACCGCAGTAAATTTCCGTGCCAGAGTCTTGTGGCATCTCCCAACGCCCGAAAGCGCATCCCCGGAAGATATACTGGAATACAATCTTTGCAACAAAGGGTTCACAGACGGTGCTGGCGATTGTAAACTTCCGCCAAAGGACGAATACAATTCTAAGGTTGCGCATTCGGCGCGTGAATTCCTCTGGCAAGTGATATGGCGCTGCTGATATCAGCCTTCGTGGGTCTGCTTCTTTTGCTGCTGATGGGCTCGTGGATTTACTGCGTGCTGACTTGCGTCGCGGCGCGCCGTTATTTGGCCATCTCGCCGTCGGCGCTCACTGCGCCGCCACCAATCAGTGTACTGAAACCACTGTGTGGACCCGATGATCGCCTCGAAGACAATCTGCGCAGTTTCTTCATTCAGGATTACCCCGACTACGAAATTTTATTTGCCGTTCATGGACTTACCGACCCGGCCGCCACGATCGTGGACAAAGTCTGCCGGGAGTTTCCGCACGGCCCCACCGTCCATCTGGTCGAGACTGGCGATCCCAACGTGCCGAATGGCAAAGCTCACAGTCTGGAGCGTTTAGTTGCGCAAGCCGAACACAACATCCTGGTAATGAGCGATAGCGATGTTTGCGTTCCGCCCGACTTGCTGCGCTGCGTTGCGGCTGAGTTCAAGAACGAGGCCGTCGGCGTGGTTACGTGCCCTTATCGCGCGGTTCCCGGGCGCGGATTCTGGTCCCGGCTAGAGGCCATCGGCATGAACACTGAATTTCTCGCAGGCGTGCTGGTCAAGTGGCTGGTGGGTGAAATGGACTTCGCTCTCGGTCCGACTCTGGCTGCGCGCCGCGAAGTAATCGAAGCCATGGGTGGCTTCGCAGAACTCGGACATTACCTGGCGGAAGATTTTGAAATCGGAAATCGCGCTCCCCAGCAAGGGTACCGCGTAATTCTATCTTCTTGCGTAGTCGAACACCGCATTGGTAGCCAGACTATCGTTGGAAATTTGCGGCATCGTTTGCGCTGGGCAAGAAGCACGCGGCGTTCCCGGCCGTTAGGATACTGGGGACAAATCTTCACGAATCCGCTTCCGCTAGCGTTGTTGTTGTGGCTGGCCGTCCCTGCCCTATGGCCCCTGCTTGCGGTGACAATCCTGTTCCGAGCGCTGGCTGCATGGAGTACGGCCGAGTGGGTTCTGCATGATCCGCTCACTCGTAGGCGATGGTGGCTGATTCCACTTCAGGACGTGATGAGTATGCTGGTTTGGGTCGCAGGCTTTTTTGGCCGGACCATTTACTGGCGCGGGCGCCGATACAATCTCTTGCCCGGCGGACGGTTTCAGTTCCTGCGAAGCGTTCCCACCGCCGAGACGATGCGCGCGGGCCGATCCACTCCCGAAATATTTAAGCCTCGCGATCTCGGGGCGCGAAAAGAAGAGAAAGCGCTGGGGCAGTAACAGTAGAAATTTTCGTGATCGGCGAATGCGGATTTTTGTCCTACGACTGTCGCGAGGGGCATGACGACCGCCGAGAAAGCTGCGAATTACTCGTTTGAATCAGACCGCTGCCCGGAAGCAAGAGCGCATTGTGACTGCGAAATCAGCGTGCGATGAACTGATATATTGACTTCGAAGCCTTTCCTGCCTGCCCGGGTGGCGAAACTGGCAGACGCACGGGACTTAAAATCCCGGGTCTCGAAAGAGACGTACCGGTTCAATTCCGGTCCCGGGCACCACATCCGCCTATTCTTTTCGTCTGACTTGCTGAGTCTCACGCGATCTCTTACCCTGTCCTCAATCATCCGCCAATGCACGATCTCTCAAACCGGCGCGGTTTTCTGAAAAAGGCAGCCTTCGCGGGTGGCGGCGCGTTGCTTGGCGGCGTCGGCTTGAATCAGATTTCGCCTCGCATCTGGCGCGAACCGTTAATGATTGAGCCGAACCGTAGTTACTGGGCGAGAATCCAAGCGCCGCAGAATCCGCCGTTGACGGAGGACGTTGCTGTCGATGTCGCGGTGCTTGGCGGTGGCTTCACCGGACTCTCAGCGGCCTACTATATTCGTAGCCTGTCGCCGCACAAGCGAGTCGCGCTCTTCGAAGCGCAGGGCTGCGGAAACGGGGCCTCAGGACGAAACGGCGCCATGGTCCTGACCATGACCGCCGATCGGTATATGCGTTTCAGTTCGGCTCCCGCGATCGACAAGAAAATCTACGACTTGACGGTTGAAAACATTCGGATGTTATCGAGGTTCAGTGCGGCGACCGGCATCGACTGTAACTTAGAAACAAATGGCGCTTTGCAAGTGCTGGTCACCGACGACGACGTCAAGGAGGCGAAGGCTTACGTGCAGAAGGCGCGCGCCTTGGGCATACCAGTCGAGTTCTGGGAAAAGCCTCGAGTGGTCGGCGCGATCGGTTCCAACGTGTACGCAGGCGGCTTCTTCGACCCGAACGGCGGACACGTGCATCCCATGAAACTGGTGCACGTGTTCAAGACCGCGGCGCTGAACGCAGGCGTCGAGATTTATGAGAACACGACCATCGCGCACGTCGAGGAGGGTCCAGAGCACGTTCTACATACCGCCGATGGGCATACCGTCAGGGCAAAGTCGTTAGTCCTAGCGACCAATGCTTTTACCTCGCGATTGGGATTCTTCCGCAATTCGATCCTGCCCGTGCACGAGTATGTCGCCGTGACATCGCCGCTCAGTGAGCAGCAACTGGGCGAGATCGGATGGCGTAAACGCGTTCCGTTCAACGACAGCCGCACCGAAGTTTTTTATCTCGGCTTGACCGAAGACAACCGCATCCACATTGGCGGAGGAAGGCCCAGTTATCTTTTCAATGGCAGGACTGGCGATACGAGCGACGCGGCTTCGCATCTGGCGCAACTCCAGCGTGAACTCGTGCGAATTTATCCTGCGCTGTCCAGCGTCAACTTCGAAACTGCTTGGGACGGCGTGATCGACTGGTCGATCGACGAATCCCCTTCGGTCGGATGCACCGGGAAATACAAGAATATCTTCTATGGACTCGGCTACAGCGGCCACGGCGTGAACCTGACTTCAATCTTTGGGAGAATTATTGCCGACCTCGATGCTGGCCGTGACGAACCTTGGGAACTGTATCCCTTCGTCAACGCCAGCCTGGATTACGTTCCGAATGAACCTTTCCGTTGGCTGGGCGCGAAAGTGGGCCTAGCTTGGTATCGCATAACGGAGTCTTAATCTCTGCAGCGGCAGTCGCGCAGTTTGGTGATGGTCGAATACAACATAAAGCAGGAAGGACACAAAGTTTCGCAAAGGCTGTGCGCTGGTGATAATGGCTACTATTCTTATGGACTATGTGGTATATTTGTTTACAGCGAGTATGCGAACCGGCGTACTGGCGCTCATAATGGACGGTATATTTATGATTCTGTTTCTCGAAAAAACCTGGCCTCTTTGGTGGATATTTGCAGTCGTGGTGATTCTGCGCTGGTTCCATGTTTTATCGGCAAACTCAGAGTCGCATACCGACGACTCGGCGAAATACGACCAGAATGAATCGAATGTGATGTCGGGTAGGATTGCGTCGCGAGCTTGATCGGCTTTGAGCGCGCCACATCGGTGAGGAGGGACGGTATGAGTCAGATTCTGTCGGAAGTGCTGGAGTCGAACCGAAAATATGCGGCAGGCTTCGGAGAGAAAGCAAAGTTGGCTTTGCCTCCGGCCCGCCGTTTCACTGTTCTCACTTGCATGGATGCTCGGCTGGATCCCGCGAAGTTTGCCGGCTTGGCGGAAGGCGACGCCCACGTGATCCGCAATGCCGGCGGCCGCGCCAGTGACGACGCGATCCGTTCGCTCGTGATCAGCTACAAACTGCTGGGCACTCGAGAGTTTTTTGTCATTCACCACACGGATTGCGGGATGGAGTTTTTCTCTAACGAAGTCATGCGCGAGCTCCTGGCCTCGAGTCTCGAGACCGCGGAATTGACCCCGAACGGCTTCCGCGATGTGGGGCGAGGCCCGGGCTCGAACGCCGGCGAATACATCGAGTGGTTGACGATCCGCGATCGGAAGCAGGCTGTTATCGATGATGTTGAGCGCATACGGAACCATCCTCTGGTCCCAAAATCCATTCCAGTATATGGATGCTTGTTCAACGTGCATTCCGGAAAGCTGATTGAGGTGGAAGATGCTACGGTGATTGGCAAGGGTGCCTGATCAAAGCGGCCTTGCCGCCGACATCGTATGCGCGCTACCTATTGAGAAACAAGACGCCGTTGCTTCTTCTTTGTCAACTAAATTACTGCCCGCCCGACTCGCACAAACTTTTTACAATTCGGAGACACTCCCTTGACACAAGGGCAGGGCAGATCGACCAGAATCCCCAGATTCAATCGTGAGTGGATGATGCGATTGGTCTCCACTGGAGTTCCGCCGACCTGCGCAGCAGCCACTACCGTCAACTGTCGATAATCTAAAGGAGAAGAAGAATGGTTTCCCAGAATTGGTCGCGCCGCACACTCGCGTGTTTGGCATCCCTCATAGTCTTAGTGGGGATAATTCCAAGCCCCGCTGCCGCTCAATACGCCATCACCAACCTGGTGTCGAATCAAAAGGGCAAAGCCAAACATCAGGACAAAGCACTGGTCAACGCCTGGGGAATGTCGTTCTTCCCGGGCAGCCCGTTCTGGATTAGTGACTATGGCACCGGTGTATCCACTTTTTATAGCGGGAAAGGTGTGAAGGCCGGGCAAATCACCGTCACCCCGACGGTCACCGGCCAGGTCGCTAACAGCACAACCGATTTCGTCGTGTCACAGGGTGGAAAATCCGGAGCTGCCGTGTTTATTTTCGACTCGTTTGAGCCTGGCACCATTAGTGGCTGGAACCCGTCCGTAAACCCAAGCGCAGCCGTAGTCGCGGTCAACGCCAACGCCTGGTATACCGGTCTTGCGATAGGCACGAACAACGGCGCCAACTTTCTTTTCGGCGCCGATAATCTGAACAACAAGGTCGACATCTACGATGGCACCTTTAAGCTGGTGGGATCGTTTACCGACTCGAAGTTGACTGGCATGTCTGCCTATAACGTGCAGAACATTAATGGTCAGTTATTCGTGACCTTCTCCGCCGGTTTCGGTGGCGCCGGTGCGGTGGACATTTTCAGTACCTCGGGCAAGCTGATTAAGCGTCTCACCAAGAGCGCTCATCTTAAAGGACCGTGGGGTCTGGCGCTGGCTCCGAAGAACTTTGGGCCGGCGAGCAACGCATTGCTGGTGGGCAACCTGGGCGATGGCCGCATCAGCGCCTTCGATCCCAAGACCGGGAAATTCATCTCTCAGCTCAAGGGTACGAATGGAAAGCCAGTCAGCATCGATGGCCTGTGGGCGCTGGCTTTTGGACAGGGAGGAGGGTCGAATGGCAATCCGAATCAGCTGTTCTTCACTGCGGGCCCGAACGAGTACGCGAACGGTTTGTTCGGCATGATCAGCTTCAAAAAGTAGAGATCGGATCCCGTGTGCAACATCCGGGCTCCGGCGTGCGCGTTAAGCTGGAGCCCGAACTTTTTCTCTCCTTGGCTTTCCTGATTCGAGGTCGAGCCGCTTTCCGGGGAAATCTTTACATCCTGTTGACAAAAATTTGACAAGGTTTCGTTCGCTGTTCGCGAACATTAGGGGACAAATGTTGTGCAGTCCGAACCAGACTGCCATTTATGAGTGCCAGCGATTTTCTCTGCAAGGACGCTGCAACGCCGCTCTGTGAGCATTTCACTGCAGGAGGAGCTGTTTGCAGCTTTGCCACAAACAGCGAAGCTCTGCTGCAGGCGGTGCGTGAAACCTACTTGCCAGTCCTAACCGCACCTGCCTCGGTAAGCTTCTCTATTCGTTTTTGGGTAGATCAAGCAAACTCGGTGCAGCCCCCTTGGCCCAATCCCTACGTTCGCGGGATCGACCATCTCGTCTTCGCGGGATTCGATTCCGGAAGTTCCATGCTGGCCGACCTTCGCACCCGCCGTGTAATTGGACGGTTTTCATCCGGCATTGCCGCGGATCGCGACTACTGGAAGACGGTGATCCTTCCCATGCTTCTGTCGGTTCTCGGCGGTTCAATAGGGATTGCAGAGTTGCACTGCGCGTGTGTTGCCCGCGATGAAGAAGGACTTCTCCTTGCGGGGGCGTCGGGTTCTGGCAAGTCAACGCTGGCGGTAGCGCTCTCCCAAGCGGGCTTTGGCTTCCTTTCTGACGACCGTACATTTTGTTCGCTGGACAATGAGCGGATTCTGGCTTGGGGGTTGCCCACGCGGCTCAAATTGCGTCGCGAGGCGGAAGATTGGTTCACGGAGCTTCAGGGTCGGGAGCCGACGACCATACAAAAAGGGGAGTTGGTTCACTGGCTCGATCCGGAATTCGCCGTCGGCGTCCGACGCGTGCGTCGCTGCCAACCAAACGCCGTGCTCTTCCTGGAACAGCTGAAGACTCCGAGCTTCAATATCAGTCCATTGTCGGCGGGCGAGGCTATGAGCCGTCTGGACAAAGACCTGATGGCGGAGTCTCCAGAAGTAATGGCAAAGCAAATGGCTACTATCGCGCGCTTGGTCGAGCTTCCCTGCTGGCTTCTCCAATACGGTGGGCAACCGATGACGATTGCGCGGAAAATCGCAGACCATTTCGAAGAAGCCCGCTTGACGGACTGCAACGTTAGGACAGAAGGCGACATCGTGGCCGGGATAACGCGACTATGAAACCCGCAGAAGATGCGACGCCTTCAGGAGGCGCGGAATATCGGCCCATATGCAACACTGCCGCCGGCAGCCAACGGCAGGATCCCCTGCGTCGTTTCACACCGACTCCGTACGCGACAGATTTGCCGGTAATGGGTCGGACGGTACGCTTCGAGACTAATGACTTGAGGATTTTGGAGCATGTGACCGAATTGTTCTCCTCGTATCCGGGATCGCGGGTTGGGCGGCCCGATTTCCGTTGGAAGATCGTGATCCAATCCCATCCTCACATGACTCCGCCGTGGCCGAAGCGATCGGCGTTTTCAGATCGTGGCTTACGTTTCGCCGAGTTTGGTCAGAGAAATTTCATCGCCGTTGATCTGGATGCGCGCGAGGGAATTGGCTTTCTGGCGGAAGGGTTGGCAGAGGATAAATTGGGGTTGACCAGCCCATTTATCGATACCATCTTCTATCTGACGGCGGGAAGTCTGGGATTGGTCTCGCTGACCGCGGCTTGTGTCGCGACGGGCGACAAGGGCATTCTCGTGATGGGTCCGGCAGATAGCGGCAAGACCACAGCTTGTTACCTATCCACAAAAGTTGGGCTTGAGTTCCATGCCGACCAGGCTGTGTTTCTGGAACCGGGAAGCAACACCCTAGGCGCATGGGGCGATTTTTTTCCGGCAGCGTTTCGCCCTCAAGCACTTCAGTTCCTTCCGGAACTTCAAACGTCAGCGCAACCATTTTCGTACTGTAATTTCAGGTTCTACTACCTGAATAAGCGAGTGTTTCAGGCTGCACGGGCTCGCACCGTCGAACCGGTCTGCTGTGTCTATCTCGCGAGAAAATCGGCGCCTGAGCCACGGCTCTCGCCGGTTTCCGCCGCCGAATCATCCCGGCGCCTCTCGGAGAATCTTCCCTTTAAAGATGACGATCGGTTCAACGCACAACGCGCGCACGTCCTAAATTCACTGGCAAAATTTCCGGCTTATCAGCTGGACTATGCCAGCGACCCGGCTATCGCCGCCGTCTTCCTTCGCGATTTACTGGCACGTCACGAACCGCTCGGGCATCGGGCCACAGACCGGACAGTTGCTTCGTACTTGTGAGACAGGGTCAGGCGGTTGACCTCTCGGCCCTTAGTGCCGGCAGGCATCTCTGTTGTGGACTTATGCAGATATCAGAATCTCTGACGTCACCGGCCGCGGCGCTCCAGATCCCTGCACCCCGTTCTTACGTTCTCGCATGGGCCGAACGATTGTTGCTGGCTGCTCTAATCTTGGTGTTCATACTAACTGGACTCCTGCCCGCGTGGACTTACCTTGGCCGGGACTTCGCTAACTACTACCTGGTTGCACGGCTCTATCGCGAGGGATACCCGGTCGAGCGAGCGTACGAGTGGAGCTGGTTTCAGAGGCAAAAAGATCATGCCGGAATCGATCTGGCCCTGGTGAGCTTCATACCGTCTACGCTTGTATCGGCAATGGCCGTGATGCCTCTCTCTACGGCGCCTCCTTTACAAGCAAGTCGCGATTGGTTGATGCTGAACATCGCTTTCCTATCGTTCACGGCTGCCCTTCTCAAGCTGACTACACAACTATCTTTACGACGCATCGGAATTCTAATATTTCTGGCGATCGCTCCGCTCCGCAGTAATTTCATTCTTGGACAAGAGCACGTGATTCTATTGTTCCTGCTCGCCCTCGCCGCATGGTTGTATCTGGGGAATCGCCCCTTCCTGTCAGGCGTGATTCTTGCCGCTGCAGCGGCAATGAAAATATATCCTGCAGCGTTTCTGGTTTTCTTCGTCTTCAAAAGGGAGGGGCGTGCAGCCTTGGGTCTACTGCTCGGAAGCGCTGGCGCGGTGCTCCTTTCGGCATTTCTTTTCGGCGCAAACGCGTGCTGGATTTACCTCCGCGAGGTGTTGCCTTGGGCTCTTCGGGGAGATATTACAGATCCTTACGACGTCAGATGGGATTCGATCAGCGCCTTACTGCACCGCCTGTTTATCGCTGAACCGGAATTGAACCCTTCTCCACTCGCGCACTGGCCTTCGCTGTACTCTCTGCTACATCCTTTGATTCACGGATTCATCTTCGCTGCCTTTATCTGGGCGCTGACTTCGAAATCCAGTCAAGAAAGAAGGAGACTGGAGTGGGCATGCTTTCTGTTCCTGCTGTTACTGTTGTCCCCGTTGCCTCTCTCCTTCCATTTCCTGGCTTTGATCGTAAGCGTCACCCTGGTTGTTGATTATCTGGGCGCACGCGACCAGTGGATTATCGCGGGCGTTGTCGTCGCGCTTTATGCCCTGATTTGCATGCCCTACGATCGCTGGTACGGAATAAACCTGAGCGGTTGGAGGAGTCTGTTTTCCTTTCCCCGCCTTTCCGTAATGATCCCGCTGGGCGCGGTATTGTTTTGGATTCTGATTTCAGGTTCGACCGAATCGTTCAATGCGCGACTTCGGTCTCAATCATTTTTGTGGAGTGCGTTGGCTCTCGCCATCTTGATCGCGGCTGGTTTCATTTCGAATCTGCGGCACTTGAGAGGATCGTTCGACAATTATGCGACAAGAATAGCGACTGTTTCCGGTTCAGCAATCGCCACGGATCCTTCGGTGAGCGCGGATAGTTTGTTTTTTACTGCGCTGGTCCCGAGGTTCAGTGCTTCGTCCAGCGACTCGTATGCAGTGCACAAATTAAAGGGAGATTCCATTACTTCGTACGGAGGCGGTGGCGACTGGTTCCATCCTGCCGTCAGCAATGAAGGTGCCAGTTGGGCCGAGGTTGCGAACAGCAAAGGCTCGCAGGTTGTGCATTTCGAATCCGATCGCGCGATCACCGCGGCCACCCAAACCGAGGTCGAGGCTGACGACGCGCAGCAACCCGTTGTTTCGTCTGACGGCAATTTACTGGCTTATATTCGTGAATCGCATGGCCGAGGAAGCTTGTGGGTTCGTAAGGTCGGAAATCCCGAGCCTGGGGATGAACTGAGGTCTGAGCGTCAACTTGCCGGGGAGCAGTACGATGTGCGCGATGTAGCGTTCTTCCCTGATCATCGAATGATTTTCAGCTCTCTGCGGGACACGAGGTTTGGACTCTATACCGTTGATCTTCAAAGTGGAAACATTGCAAACTTCATAGCGGTAACTTGCTCGGCCCGTTACCCGACCATCTCGCCAGATGAACAGTGGATGGCTTTCAGTTGTGAACACGCAGGCTATTGGCAACTCCACGTGGTGAATCTTCATACTGCGCAACAGCTTCAGCTTACAACTAGTGACTGCAATGCCTTCAGTCCAGCGTGGACGCCGAATTCGAAAGATCTCATTTACGCAACCGACTGTGGCCGGGGACTCGGAATAACCGCATTATCGAAGCTGGCCGTATTTCACTAACGCCTCGAGGACAGGCAATGCTGGAACTGCTAAACAAACGGACCGCCGGAACCGTGGATCGCGATGCTTTTTCAGCGGAAGTATCGACACCGTTCGCAGCTAAAAAGTGGCTGACTCCGGTTTTCTTGCTGACCTGTTGCGCCTTCCTGTATCTGCAGGTGTTTATTGTTCCCGACACACCACATGTCGCCGCCGGAGATCAGGCGATTTATCTGCATCACGCCGCCCGAATGCTAGACGGCGAACTGATCTACCGGGATTACGATCATTTTACAACCCCCGGCACGGATGTCCTTTATGCGGCGCTCTTCAAGCTGTTTGGTGTCCGAGCATGGATTCCACAGGCGATGTTGATTGTCGTCGGGGTACTTATTGCTTGGCTGAGCCTCGGGATTTCCAGGCAGGTGATCCCGGGTCTCGCTGCATTTTTGCCCGGCTTGCTCTTTCTTACCCTTTCTTTTTCCAGCTACCTCGACGCAACCCACCACTGGTACAGCACGCTCGCGGCGACAGCGGCTCTCGCCATCCTGATGGAACGGCGAACCGAGGGCCGCGTGTTGTGGGCGGGATTGTTCTGGGGGCTTGGAGCGTGTTTTACACAGTCATTAGCATTGGGGACGCTAGGTTCAGCTTTGTTCTTGGCCTGGGAGCAGTCCCAGTGTAAAGAAAGGTGGAGCGCCTTCCTGAACAAGCAAGCCTTCCTGTTTGCCGGCTTCCTCGCCCCCGTCGTGGCATTCAATGCCTATTTCATTTGGAAGGTCGGTTTGAAGCGGTTTCTATATTTCACGGCGGTATTCGTCGTCAAGTATTACCCCGCCGATTATTTCAATAACTTCAGCGTCTATCTCACTGGGCGGCCGTCGATTCACTCGTGGACGAACTGGCCGGACTTGATAACGTTTTGTTTTATTCATGGTCTCATCCCGTTAATTTACATTTTGTTCCTCGTGCGTTGGTGGCGAGAGCGGAAGCAACGAGACAAACCTTGGGATCGTCTTATGCTGGTCAATATCACCGGGCTGTCCATGCTTGCCGGCGTGGCGCTCGCACCGGCGTACAGCAGATTGTACGTAGTCTCGCTGCCTGCTCTGGTGCTGTTCGTCTGGTTTTTGACGCCCGCATTCAAGACCGAGAGAGTTCTGTTGCTTCTAGTTTGGATGGTTGTTCTGATACTGGCAATCGCAAGGCCTATCGTCGCAGAAACTCGTTGGAAAGCCGTTTTGACTCTTCCCACGGGGGAGACAGCTTTTTTCGAACCAGTGTTGTATGAAAAATGTAAATGGGTTTCTGAACGAACCCACCCATCGGACTATTTCTTCGGCGACCATCTTGTCGCCTTCACGCTTCGATTACGAAATGCCGGTCGTGTACCTTTCCTTCGCCCCACCGACTACACGAGGCCAGAGGAGGTGCAAGATGTTGTGCAAGGGCTGGAAGAACACCAAGTACGATTCGTGAGTTGGTACAGCGGTTTGGACCACGAGGCTGAGGCGGTCCTTCACCCTGCCGGCGATCATCTCGCTCCAATACGTAGTTATCTTCGCGAACATTATCATGTGGCGGAAGTGTTCTCGAATGGAGATCAGATCTGGGAGCGAAACCAGTAAGCGCGTCGTCAACGACACTCTGAGACCTTCGACTCATGAGACGTTTCTTGAACCGGGCATCTGGTCATGCAACGGGAACCTGCGTCGTTATGTGCAACTCGGCGCGGTCTCCGGCTGCAGTCTTTGTGCGTCCACGCTTGGCTTGGGCAGTTTTACGATGTTTTTCAACTGCCGGTTGATCCATAATTCAACCGGAAAGCTGTAAAAGTCGTGGTTCAGCCGCACTCGGGCAGGATAGGCCGTGAGATGTTGGATGGCCTTTGCAAAACGTCCATGGCCAGTCGTCGCGATGGGCGCACGATCAAAAGCGATACGCAGATAATCTCGCATGGTTTGAACCTGCTGGTGGTCTTTGCCTCTGAGCCAGGGCAGAACCGTATACCGAGGAAAGTAGTCTACCCAGCCTTCCAGCGACTTTGGAACTTCGATGCCAAGCTTTGCCGCCTGGTGAAAAATTGGCGATCCCGGATACGGCGTGAAGATGTTGGTCCAGAACTCCGCGCCGGGAAATTTTTGGCAGATGTCCATCATGAAGTTGACCGTCTCACGCCTTTCTTTTGGGCCTTCGCCTGGAAAGCCGAAGATGATGTTGAAAGACGGAATCACTCCAGCTTTTATGCAGCGCTCGGTCGATTGGTAGATATCGCCCAGGATCTGGAAATCCTTGTTCATCAGCTTCATCACCGTCGGCGAGGCGGTCTCGATGCCTTGGCAGATTTGGTGTAGACCGGAGCGCCGCAGCAAGGTCAACTCGTCGATGCTGAGACGCGCGGTCAGATTGGTGGTGGCTTGAACGCTCCACTTGAAGGTGCTGCCTGCGCGAACCAGGCCTTCCGCGATCTTTAGCGACCGTTCGAGATCGACCAAAAAGTTATCGTCCGCCATCCAGAGCAGTTCGAGTCTGTAACGTCGTGCCAGTTCCATGGTCTCTTCGACGACTTGCTCGACCGGCAGCGCATTCCACTTGCGTCCGTACACTCCTGCATTGGTGCAGTAGAAGCAATTGAAGGGACAAGCAAGACTCGAAACATACATGGTCCATCGGCGTCCACAGACTTTTTCGTAAGCGTCGAAGTCGGCTAGGTGATAGGCCTTGGCAGGCATTTTGTCGAGCGTCTTCAAAGGACGCTCCGGCGTCATGTGCAGCTTGCCGTCACGTTTGAAACCGATGCCCAGAACGTCGTCGAGGGGCGCGTCATCTCGAAGACGGTCAGCGACCTCGAGCATGCTGTCTTCGCCTTGTGCGCGAACGATGATGTCCACATACGGCGCCTCAAGCGTCTGCCCTGGCAGCAAAGATGGATGCCATCCCCCCAAAACGATGGGGAAGTCAGGATCCCATTTCTTGATTGCTCTTGCGACGTCGACGGTCTCGCGAATCATTGGTCCCGTGACAACGGATATGCCGAGGCAGAGCGCGTCTTTTACCTCTTCCATGATCCGCTTCTTGTAGTCAGGCGTGATCGTTGAGTCGATGATCCGAATCTCGTAGCCCGCGTTCAAGAGAGGTGTGGAGATGGCGAGGATGCCCAAGGGCGCTGTCGCCTCGATGCTTGAAAAAGAAGCGACAAAAAACACGATCTTTTTCGACGATTTCACACAAGTACCTTTCGATATCCAGCTTGACGAGAATCCAGGCGCTCTCCGTGCGGAGTACAGAACCCGGAGCGTGAGAACCTGGGACTCGAGTAGTGCGACGTTACCAATCGGCTCCGCAGCGGTTGTCTCCAAATTGTCAACATTCTGCAAAATCCGCATGACCGCGTTCGGAGTTGCGCGGCGTCTTATCAGGCCTTGAAGAAAATGACAGCTTTTTGACAATTACGTGACAAGCGCTCTCTGCCGGCGACCTAGCTTTGGGGCACGTGCGATTGCGTTCACCCTGATGCTCCGGAAAAAGAAAGTCGTACTGTTTTATCCGCCATATGACGGACCACCGCTGGGAGCGCCGCTATGCCTCCTCGCATTGGCATCTCCTCTGCTTGAGGCGGGATTCGAAGTCACGCTTGTCGATAACCTGACTTCGCCTGACTTCGAGAATGTAATTCTGCGCGAATCCGGGGACGCACTTTGCCTCGGCATTTCGATCCTTACCGGTCCCATGATCGGATCTGCGATCAGGATCGCGAAAAAGGTCAGATTAGTTCACCCAAAACTCCCCATAGTTTTTGGTGGCTGGCATCCTACGCTGGTTCCAGAACAAACGCTGCAGCCGGACTTTGTGGATGCCATCGTGCGAGGACAGGGCGAACTGACGTTAGTCGAACTGGCCCAGCGGCTGGCCAACGACCAAGACTTGCAGGGGGTGCGAGGTCTTTCGTTTAAAGACAGCTCTGGAACGCATCACGAGCCGGAACGGCCCGTGGCCAATATTAATGACCTACCGGCGCCCGCCTATCAACTTTCAAATGTCGATCTTTATGCGTCTGCTTCAGGCGTCCGGCAACTGGCTTATGCCAGCAGCGTCGGTTGCCCGTACGCCTGCAATTACTGTACGGACA
>Ga0210383_10000393_pt1 | contig 41642 bp, 35 predicted proteins | sample IncBWC14OmetaG_FD_160072 | JGI IMG/M metagenome (GOLD analysis project Ga0210383, IMG submission 160072) | Forest soil microbial communities from Barre Woods Harvard Forest LTER site, Petersham, Massachusetts, United States - Inc-BW-C-14-O ...
CCCCAGACAAGCCGGGCACCATGGTTGCAACGATTCGCCACATCGACGCGCAGACTCTCAAACCCGTCACGGCTCGCGTCACTTTTTATTTCGACGCTAACGGAAAGCTGAACACCTACGAAATTCACCGCATCTTCAATCAACGCGTCCCGTAACTTTCGCAACGCTGTTCATCCCCTTTTCGCCAGGCTGCCACATCCCACATGCTAGTCTGATAGGGAGAAACTAAGCGCGATTTCACCAAGGTTCCCAAGGTCAGGAGACTTTTCGCATGTGCGGGATTGTCGGTTATATAGGCCCTAAAAAAGTCGTCCCCGTCATCATTGAGGGCCTGCGCAAGCTCGAATACCGCGGCTACGATTCTGCTGGCATCGCCGTAGTCGATGCGGCTGGCAAACTACATATCCGCCGCGCCCCAGGCAAGCTCCGCAATCTCGAAGAAGTCATCCGCGAGTCTCCTATCGAGGGCACGTACGGCATCGGCCATACGCGTTGGGCTACCCACGGGCGTCCCACGGAAGAAAACGCCCATCCGCATCGCGATTGCACCGGTCAGTATGTTGTCGTTCACAATGGGATTATCGAAAACTACCTGGAACTGAAAGAAAAGCTGCAGGCCGAAGGCCATAAGTGCGTCACTGAAACAGACACCGAAGTTGTGGCACACCTGGTGGAAAAGTACGCTAAAGATTTGCCCTTCGAAGAAGCGGTCCGAAAAACCCTGAAGGACCTGCGTGGCATTTATTCTCTGGTTTTTCTTTCCGCGAAGGATCCGCAAAAGTTAATTGCCGCCCGCATTGGCCCGCCTTCGGTGATCGGCCTGGGCGAGGGCGAGTATTTCGTCGCCAGCGACATTCCCGCGCTTCTGGAGCACACCCGCCGCATTTTCTTCCTGGCAGATGGCGACATCGCCGTGCTGACCAGGGACGGCGTGTGCGTTACCGACATAGATGGTAAACCCGTGGATCGCCCTGCCCAGACCGTTACCTGGGATCCCATCATGGCCGAAAAGGGCGGCTACAAGCATTTCATGCAGAAGGAAATCTTTGAGCAGCCTCGCGCAGTTCGCGACACACTGCTTAGCCGCCTCTCGCAGGATACCGGCAAGACTTTCCTCGATGAGATGGACATTACCGAAGAGCAATTCCGCAATTGCCAAAATGTCCGCATCGTGGCCTGTGGCACAAGCTGGCATGCCGGCCTGGCGGGCAAATTTATGATCGAGCGTCTCGCGCGCCTGCCGGTGGAAGTCGACTACGGCAGCGAGTTCCGCTATCGCGATCCTATTCTCGACTCGAGAACGCTGACCGTGTGCATTAGCCAGTCCGGGGAAACCGCCGACACCCTTGCCGCGCAACGCGAAGCCAAACAAAAAGGTTCGCCTACACTGGCGATCTGCAATGTGATGGGCTCCATGATCACGCGCGAAGCAGCCGGCTCCATCCTCACGCACGCCGGACCGGAAATAGGCGTCGCGTCCACCAAAGCTTTCACGGCCCAACTCGCGGCGCTCTTAATTCTCTCTTCCTACCTGGGTCAGGTTCGCGGAAAACTTTCGCCCGACGCGGCGCGAAAGCTTATGCTGGAATTCACGCGCCTTCCGCACAAGATGGAAACGATTCTGCAAACCGAAGAAAAAGGCGTGTTCGAAAGCTTGGCTCGCCAATTTTTTCGTCAAAGCGATTTTCTTTATCTCGGCCGGGGCATTCACTACCCTATCGCGCTCGAAGGCGCGCTAAAGCTGAAGGAGATTTCCTACATCCACGCCGAAGGATATCCCTCCGGCGAAATGAAGCATGGTCCCAACGCGCTGATCGACGAGAATCTCCCCGTCGTCGTCCTGGCGACGCGCGATGAGTCCGATCCCGCTTCCATGACCCTTTACGAAAAAAGCGTCTCCAACATCAAAGAGGTAAAAGCCCGCGACGGCATCGTCATCGCCGTGGTCACCGCCGGCGATCATCTGGCCCGCGAAGCCGCCGACCACCTCATCGAACTTCCTCCAGCACCCGACTTGCTTTCACCGCTTCTCGAAATTATCCCGCTTCAACTACTTGCCTATCACATTGCCGTCCGCCGCGGGTGCGACGTAGACCAACCACGCAACCTGGCCAAATCCGTCACCGTCGAGTAACTCTCGTTCCCAGCGTTGGAATCGCGCAAGATTTGGCTTATAGTCTCGGTTATGGCGGGCTCAGCACATTTACTTCTTGGGTTAGCCCTGCTCGTTCTCAGCCTTCCTCAGGCGTGGAGCCCGCAATCCAGTTGTACGGACTCAACAGTCGTCGCGTCCCCTGAAGCGCAAGAAACCAAGATCAATATCGTCGGCGTCGAGTTCCGCGGCGAGAATTCTCTTTCACCAGATCTGCAGAACAAACTCGCAAACGAGATTCAGCATCGGCGCTTGAAAATTACCCAACTAACGCCGGATTCTGAGTGCTTCGTCGAACTGCGCGAGGTAGTCATCCTGGGCTTTTTGCGTGACCACGGATATTTCACCTCCACCGCAGAGATAACTCCCTATCTGGTTAGCTCAGAGCAAACCCAACGGAGCTAGGTGGTGGCACTCACCATCGAAACAGGGCCGCAATACCGTTTGCATCGCTTGGGATTCGAGGGTCTTAGTGTTTTTGACGCTTCGGAATTGACGCAGCAGGTCGATTTGAGAGCCGGCGATCTATTCGACGTGTCCAAGGTTCGCGGCGCGCTGGAGTCTCTGACGAGACTCTATTCGTCACGCGGGTACCTCGACATGACGGCCGAACCTGCCTTCACCATCGACGGCGAACATCGGCAAATTAACTTGGTAGTGAAATTGGACGAGGGCCACCAGTATCGCCTGTCTTCATTCGAAGTGCTTGGTCTCGAGTCAAGAAAAGAAGAAGAAACGCTAAAGTCCCTCTTCAAGCCCGGCGAACCCTTTGATCAGGAGCGGCTGTGGACATTCTTAGCGGAGAACGAGCAGCTTCTGCCCGAGGGCGCTTCCCCGTTTTATTTCGCCACTACACGCCGCGATGCTCGAAGAGGGACAATCGACGTAATTCTCGACTTCAGGACGTGCCGCGGAAGCCAGGAGGTGGCATCACGCGCCCTGCCCATGAGGGGATGGGGATTTCGAATTACGGAGTCTATGGTGTAACCGGTTCTTCTGCCTCGCTAACCCAGCCTATCTTTCCCAGAATCGTCCGCACCATGTTGGGCCTCGCCAGCATTGCGCCCAAAAACGTGCCCAACGTGTTCGTGATGATATCGGTAGTGCCGGAAACACGCTGTGGGATATAGGCCTGCAGTAGTTCGACCACAAAACTCAACAATCCTCCCGCCAGGGTGGCATACAAAATCGCTCGCCCCCGGTTCCGCCCCAACAAAAAATACGCCCCGAAAATAAATCCCAACGGAACGAACCCCACGACATTCTCCAACAGATCGATGGCATAAAACTTGGTTACCTCGAATTCTTTCCAAGCCACTTTCAGCATGGCTTTATGCGGAATCTGAAAGTAGGACGGTATCTCCAGATTTGGTCCGGACGGCACAGTGTTGTGAATTTTATTCCCTGAATGTTCGTCGAATGCGTAACGCGTGATGGCCCGGTCAAGATCCGTAGACTCACCCGCGCGCGGGTCGATCCAATTCGCATAGTGCCGCGCCACTTCGGCGGGTGTGAGGGTCTTCGCGTAAACGGCCAATCCGTGTATTTCCCCCGGCCACGGCTGATTGTCCACCGGCGAAGCACCCAGCAGGATTTGCCCCGATAAATCATTTCGCGTCATCGCAAACTTCGGAAAGGTTCCCTCGTGGCGGCCGTCCAGGTACACCACGGTACCTTCCGGTCCGAAGGTCATGGTCAGAAGGGTAAGTTTTCCCAGCGGGAAAATGCGATCCACGTCCAATTTTATGCGTTTCAACTTGTTCCCGGCTGTTAACACATCGCGCGTCACCAGCAGACTGTCGGTCCACTGGCGCACCGCGAATTGCTGCGCATCGCGCGGAGTATAAAAACTCAGAATGGTGGTGGAGAGGTCGTTGCTAGCCGGACGAAGCAGCAGTTCCAGGCTGCACGAATCTCCCGGAATAGCGCTGTCCGCTCGTAGATCCGTGCGGCTTAAAGCAATGCCGGGCCCGCCGAAGTTCAGTCCATTGCCGTTTGGCAGCCAATTTACTCGATTAGGTGGAAAGGGATTAAATGGCCAAAGCGTGGCGAACAAAATGGCTGCCGTCGCAATTCCGCAAAGAACTGCGAGAAGCGTTTTTTCCTGGATTGCCGTCAGTTTGCCGTTCACGGACAACTTTTTGCGGGCACCTCGGGTCGTCTTGGAAAATCAATCGTACTTCACAAGCTCCTCCGCCACCAAAGAAACCGGAGGCAGCCGTGTCCAGTTCACAGCGATAGTGTGTTAGCGCTTCCTTACCCGTGTCGCCGGTGCTCCCTGGCTTGCCGCATTTCCGTCTTGCGCTAGAATACCGGCATGCAAAAACGACTCGTGATGCTGCTTCTGCTCGCCGCTGCGGTTCCCTCCTGCAGCGCCGCCCAAAACGTTCCGCCAGCCCCGACCCAGCGGGAAATCGCCATCACCATCGACGATCTCCCCGCGGGCGCTGCGAATTCCATGACTGGCGCCGAAATTCGCGAGATGACCACCAAGCTTCTCGCCACGCTGCGCGAACAGAAAGTTCCCGCCGTGGGCTTCGTGAACGAGAGCAAGCTATACAAACTCGGCGAAGTGGACGACCGCATCCAGGCGCTGAATCAATGGCTCGACGCCGGGCTCGAACTCGGCAACCACACTTTCCAGCACACTTCTCTCGATTGGGTAAGTCTCCCGGTGTGGGAGGAAGATGTGGTTCGCGGCGAGACCGTCACGAAACTTCTGCTAGCCCAGCACAAAATGAAGATGCGTTACTTCCGCCATCCCTACCTGCATACCGGCCGCGATCTGCAGACTCGCCGTGAAGCCGAAGCATTCCTCGTCGCCCGCGGCTATTACATCGCGCCAGTCACCATGGATGCCTGGGACTGGATGTTCTCCGGCCCGTACGACGACGCCCGCAAGCGTGGCGACGCCGCCATGCAGAAACAACTCGTGGACACATATCACGATTACACCAACCAGGTTTTCGACTACTACGAAAAACTCTCCAAGAATCTGCTCGGCTATGAACCGCGACAGATTCTGCTGCTGCATGGGAACTGGCTGGAGGCTGATCACATCGGCGAACTTTTCGATCTTCTGCGCAAACGCGGCTACAAATTCGTGTCGCTGGACGAAGCTTTGAACGATCCCGCCTACAGCATGCCGGACGATTTCGTCGGCCCTGATGGCAGCACGTGGATCGATCATTGGGCCATCACGCGCGGCCAGGCGCCTCAGAATTCGCCCGTTTTTCCGCAATGGGTGAGCGACCGCGCCGCGGCTTTGCACCGGGGGCCGACGGCACCCCCGGCGCCCTGAAGTCATCCGCCACTTCCGCTACAATAGGCCAATGCAGCTTTGCAGGCGGAGCAGTCCCATCCTATTGCTCGGGTCTTTCCTGGTATTTCCGATTTTTCTTTGTGCGCAAACTGCGCCTCTGCGCGAAATACACGCAGACGGCTTGAAAACGCTCACCGAAGCTCAAGTCGCTGAACTCTCCGGCCTCACCTTTGGCAAAGAAGTAGGTCGCGAGGATCTGCAAATCGGGTCCGACGCGCTAGTTCGGACCGGACTCTTCGCCCACGTCAGCTATAACTTCGTCACCAGAAACGACGGAGTCCTGCTCACATTTCATCTACAGGAAAATCGCCGCCTGCCCGTTTCGTACGACAATTTTCCCTGGTATTCCGACACCGAACTCAACGAAGCCATCCGCAAGGATTTGCCTTTCTTCGATGGCACACTGCCCGAAGCCGGCGCAGTCGTGGACGTCGCCGCAAAATCGCTGACCAATTTCCTCGCTTCAAAAGGTGTATCCTCACAGGTGGAGCATCTCGTTCTGGCTAGCCCGCTCGCGGACGACTCCATACAGCAATTCCGCGCCGAAGGCCTCGCTCCACGGATCGCCAGCGTCGATTTCAGCGATCCGGACATCAAGCAGTCTCCAGCGGTAAAACAACATCTCTCCGAACTGATCGGCAAATCTTATTCACGCCTAGCGATTGACGTTTTTCTCGCCGAACAGATTCGCCCCATCTATTTCGAGCGCGGCTACCTCCACGCCAAGATTGGCCCGGCGGAGGTGCGTCTCTCTGGCAATCCGAATCAGAAACTTCCGGAAGAAATCCCTATCTACATTCCCTGCGATCCCGGTGCCGTTTATCGCTGGAAGGAGGCCACTTGGAGTGGCAACAACGCCCTATCGACCATTACGCTGACAAAAACCCTAAACCTGAAGTCCGGCGATATCGCCAATGGCATGGCCTTTGAAGCCGGATTGGATCGTATTCGCGAAGAGTACGGGCATCTCGGCTATCTGGACGCCAAAGTTGAACCGACCGCAACCTACGATGACGCCGCTCACGCCGTTTCCTACGCGACTTCCATCGCGGAAAACACACAGTACCGCTACGGCACCCTGACCATCACCGGGCTATCCAACACCGGCGAGCGTTTGGTGCGCGAAGCTTGGGCGCAGCAGCCCGGTGAAGTTTTCGACAAAACTCTGTTCGAGGAATTATTGACCAAGCTCGAGCATCACCACCAAGCGGTCTTTCGCGAAGTCCCGGTACACTACGACACTGTTGGCCATTACCTGCAAACCGATCCCAGCAGGAAAATCGTGGACGTCCTCCTCGATTTCAAATAGAAGACTTACCCTTGCAGTGCCCGTTTCTCTCCGCGACCTCTGTGTTCTTACCTCCGCGATCTCTGTGTTAAATCTTATCCTTCGTTCGGCCCGTCAGCGACCCCAAAAGCCATATACCGTTTCCCTGCCCCCAAACATCTATTAGACGGTTGTCAAACTATCAAAACCAATAGAACGCGAAGAATCGAGGCATTTATGGGCAAACTAACGAATCAAGTGGCGCTGGTTACCGGCGCGTCCAAGGGTATCGGCGCGGGGATCGCCAAGGCCCTGGCAGCCGAAGGCGCATCCGTGGTGGTGAATTATTCCTCCAGCAAAGAGGGTGCGGACCGTGTAGTCAAGGAAATCACTGGGAAGGGCGGCAAAGCGATCGCCGTGCAAGGCGACGTCTCGAAACAAGCGGACGTCGCACGCCTTCTTGCGGAAACAAAAAAGGCTTATGGCAAGTTGAATATCCTGGTCAACAACGCGGGCATTTATCAATTCGCGCCGCTGGACGGAGTGACCGAGGAACTCTTCCACAGCCAGTTCAATCTCAACGTGCTCGGCGTGCTGCTGACCACCAAGGAAGCTGTGAAACTCATAGGCCCCGAAGGCGGCACCGTCATTAATATCAGTTCCGGCGTGAGCACCATCTTGCCGCCGAACACTTCCGTCTACTCGGCAACCAAAGCAGCGCTGGATGCGATTACCGTCATTCTCGCCAAGGAACTGGGGCCGCGAAAAATTCGCGTAAACTCGATCAACCCCGGGCTGATCCTGACCGAGGGCGTGAAAACCGCCGGTAACGACGAAGGCGATTTCCGCAAATGGATCGAAACACAATCGCCGCTCGGCCGTGTCGGCGAGACTGATGACATTTCTCCGACGGCCGTTTACCTCGCCTCCTCTGACTCTCAATATCTAACCGGCGAAACCATCCGCGTAACCGGCGGCATCCTCTAGTCGTGCCGCGTCCATAACCTTTGTAGGGGCGGGGCTTGCCCGCCCTCTTGGGTTTCCTGTTCTGTGGCACAGCCCACTCTTCTCCATCTCGCGCAGTTCGCGAGATGATTCCTGGCTGTGTTCTTGGGTTTGCCTCAAGCTACGCTATACTCAATTCAATGGCACCCTTCGTCCAGATCCGTGCGACGCATGCCTCACTTTCGACCGCCGAGGAAAAAGAACAAGCTCTCTTCTCCAGCCTCGAAAAACTTTCTTCCCTGATCGTCGCGCTTTCCGGTGGAGCCGACTCCGCCTATCTCGCTTGGGCTGCTCACCACGTCTTGGGAGACCGAGCCCTCTCGGTGACCGCACTCTCCGAAAGCTATTCCGCGTACGATCGCGAACAGCTCGATCTCTTCTTGCAGTCCGCCTCCCTCAGGCACGAGTTTATCGAAACTCACGAACTCGATAATCCCGCCTACCGCGCCAACGCGGCCGACCGCTGCTACTACTGCAAGGACGAACTCTTCTCCGCTCTCGACGCCTTGGCAGCCACACGAAATTTCGCTGCGGTGGCTTATGGTATCAACGCCGATGACACCACCGATTTTCGCCCAGGTCACCGCGCCGCTCATGAGCATCAAGTCCTCGCGCCGCTGCTCGACGCCGGCCTCCGCAAAACCGAAATTCGCACCCTTTCCCAGCGCGCTGGACTGCCCACCTGGGACCGTCCCGCCTCCGCGTGTCTCTCGTCGCGTCTTCCCTACGGCACCGAAGTCACCCCGGAGCGCCTTACTCTCGTCGAACGGGGCGAAGCCGCCCTGCGCACCCTCGGCTTCCGTCAATTCCGCGTCCGGCTGCACGACAAGTTGGCACGCATCGAACTAGCCCCCGATGAACTTCCTCGCGCGCTGACGGCCGAAATGGCCGCTGCCATGGCCAACGCCCTGAAGGTAGCCGGATTCGCCTACGTGGCCCTCGACCTCGAAGGGTACCGCCAGGGATCCCTCAACGAGACCCTCTCCAAGGCTGCGGGAACATAAAAACCAATTTGGTCGTATCTATCTCCAGGAGGCCCTGCCCGGCAGGGAAACCCTTAACTATGATGAATCGCAAACAATTCCTGCTCGGCATCGGCCTGCTGGCGGCACTGCTGACCTTCTCACCTCTGGCGGCCTTGGCCTCAGATGGCACGTTTGATCGCACTTTCAACGTAAACGGTCCCGTCCGTCTGGAGCTAAGCAGCGGCTCCGGCAACGCGGAAATCCGCGGTAGCGCCGACGGCAAGGTTCACGTCCACGGCACGGTGACGCGAGGTGGCTGGTCGCTCTTTGGCGGCTCGGAGAAGAGTGTTGATGAAGTCGCCGCCAATCCGCCGCTCGAGCAGCACGACAACACCATTCGCATCGGCAAGAACATGCCTGGCTATCGCAATGTCTCCATCGAATACCATGTCGAGGTACCCAAGGACACCGAAGTGGACGCGAGTGTGGCTTCCGGCGGACTGACCATCGATAACGTTCGCGGGCCCGTGAAGGCCAACTCCGCCTCGGGTTATGTGCACGTTTATCGCGTTGAGCGGGACGCCAACGTCAGCGCGGCCAGCGGCTCCATTGACATCTCGAACATCGGAGGAGTGCTGCGTGCCAACAGCGCTTCGGGCGATATCGTCATCGCCGATGTAAAGGGTGATCTGAATGCCTCCGCTGCTTCCGGGTCCATCAAAATCACCAATGCGACCGATCGTATTGAAGCCGGCTCAGCCAGTGGCGAGATCAACGTCAGCGGCGCGAGCGGCGATCTGAAAGTGCACGCCGTCTCCGGTTCCATCCATGTCTCCGGCGATCCCACGACGAATCATTACTGGGAGTTGAAGAGCGTCTCCGGCTCCGTCGACGTGCGCGTACCAGCCAGCGCTGGCTTCTTGCTTTCCGCGGATGCGACTTCCGGCGATATTCGCACCGGCCTTCCGGTGATTATTGAGGAGCAAGGCAAGCACTCGCTGCGCGCCCATGTGGGCAACTCCACCGGTCGCGTGGAAGTGCACACCGTCTCCGGCGCTATCAACGTCCGCACCATCTAACAACGCGTACATGCCGACCTCGTGTGGCACAGCCATTCTTGGCTGTGCTCTTGGGTCTATCTCTCGGCAACCCTCGGCAAAATCCCCCGTCTCCCGGTAGAATTGCACTGTGGCCTACTTCCGCCCCAAGTCTCTCTGGCTCGCACTTCTAGCCCTGCCCATCTGCTTTAGCGCACCCGCTGGCGTCTATGGGCAAGAGCCTCCTTCTAACCCACAAAAATCCAAACCCACTGACACCGCAAAATCCCCGAAGACCACCGAAGCACAAGCCGCCGCCGCAATTGAGCAGGCCGAACTGCAAAAAGCCATTTCCGACGCGGATAACGATCGCGCCGCGCTCGCACGTAATCTGGAAGCTTTCCTGAAAAAATATCCGGAATCGAAACAACGCACGCAAATCTACCGCGCTCTTATCGAAGCCGATCTACAGTTGAGGGAATTTCCGCAAGCCACCGACTACGCGGAGCGCATGGTGGCCCTTTCCCCGAACGACACCTCCATCAATGTTCTGGCCATTCAGCTTCTGGAGCGCTACGGTGACGCGGCAGGTTGGCGGCGCGCCATTTCCTATTGTTCCCGAGTGCTGGACTCCCTTAGCCGGCTGGATGCTTCCGACAAATCCCCGAAAGTCTCCAGCGCTGAGTGGGAGGGCGAACGTAAGCGTGACCGTGCTGCGCTTCTTCTGGTTCGCGGGCGGCTCTACCAGAAGCTCAACGATCTCCCGAATGCGCAGACCAATTTTGAAGAGAGCTATCGCATCAATCCAACTTCGCAGGCGGCCGAAGGACTCGGCGAAATTGCGGAACTCCGAAAAGACTTGCCGACTGCCATCCAGCAATACGCGCGCGCCTTCGCTCTGGCGCACGGCGCAACCGGCGAACCTTCGCGCAAGGATTTACGAAAGAAACTCGGCAACGTCTGGCGCATGGCCCATGGCTCCGAAGATGGCCTGGGCGATTATCTGCTGCACAGCTTCGACGAAACGACGGCCGCGGCTTCCCCGCCGGCACCCAAACGCAACGAAGGCCGCCAGGACGTCTACGAGTTCGTCTTGCGAAAAGCCCCCGGCGGTGGCGCGACTCAGCCCATGGCGGAGGCCAAAGGCAAAGTTGTGGTACTGAATTTTTGGGCTACCTGGTGCGGACCGTGCCGTGAAATGGAACCGCACTTCGAAAAATTGGCCCGCCAATATCTGGGACAGAAGGAAGTTTTGTTTTACGCGCTGGATTGCGATGAGGACGAGTCTCTTGTCGCGCCGTTCCTGGACGAAGAAAAACCTAAGACCGCCGTACTCTACGCCGACGGCCTGGATCGCCTTCTCGGCGTTGATTCCTTTCCTACCACCGTCATTCTGGATCGCTCCGGCAAAATCGCGTATCGCACCAATGGGTTCGACCCAGACACCGTCGAAAAGGAATTGGGCGACGCTATTGAACGCACACTACACGCGCAAGACGCTACTCCAAGCTCCAACGCGAAACTAAATTAACCGTCTTGGGCGAGTGATGAGGTCAAAATCACGCAACCAATCGCTTTTGTCGAGGCGGCTCTTTAGGAGCATGGGGCTTCAGCCCCATCGTAACGTCAGCAAGAAGAACGGGCTTTAGCCCCTGAAGAGAGTCATGTTTGAATCCTCGTTAAGGCATCGGGAGACGGAGCTTTAGCTCCGACATCAACAAACAGCGAGTTGTGGGCTTTAGCCCATCTCTTTCTCCGACTCCCCTGAAACCTCTCTCGCCGCCAAAATCGTATTCGCGTGAATCTGTACGGTATCCTCCAGCCGCCGCGCATATCCACCCGCCAGCGTGGTGACCACGGGAATGCCCCGTCGCCGCGCCTCCCGAAACACGCCGGCATCGCGTTGCTTCAAGCCTGCGAGCGTTAGCGCCAACCCTCCTAATTGATCCTCGCGGTAAGGGTCCGCGCCGCCGACATAAAACAACATGTCCGGCTGAAAACGCTCCATCCATTGATGCACCGCCGGCAACAACGTGCTCAGATACTCTTCGTCGCCAACACCATCGTCCAGGTTCAAATCCAGCGTCGACGGCGGCTTATACCCTGGGTAGTTATTCATCTGATGGATCGAAAGCGTGAACACGGAGTCGTCTTTCGCGAATATGGCCGCGGTTCCATTACCGTGATGCACATCGGTATCCACCACCATCGCCTTCTTGATGGCCCCGTCGGCTTGCAGTCTGCGAATCGCCACCCCGACATCGTGAATCGCGCAGAAGCCTTCCCCATGCCCCGGATAGGCGTGGTGAAAACCGCCGCCAATATTGCAGCCGAAGCCATCCTTCAGCGCAGACTGCGCCGCCAGAATCGTTCCGCCCGCTGCGAGCCAGAACGCGCGGACCAGCGCCGCCGAATACGGAACTTCCAGTTTCATGATGTCGCTGTGCGTCAGCGTGCCGGTCTTCAACTTGCCCACCCAGGATTCCGTGTGCACGCGCAGGATGTCCGCATCGTCAGCAGCTTCAGGCCGCAGAAAATTCTCGTCTCGCGCGATTCCGTCTTTCTTCAGTTTTTCCGAAATGAGTCTGAACTTCTGGGAAGGAAAAACGTGCTGGCCAAGATTGAGGTCGTAGCCTTCGTGGTACACCAGCTTAAACGGCAGCATCCGATTGCTCTTTTTGGCTGATGGATATCACTGCTCGACGATCACCGAAACAGCGGGTGGCACGGAAACGCGGGCCGGAAAAGCCCAACTGCGCCCGCCTCAGAAGGCGGCCGCTACAAAACCCAGGACAGGCCGACGGGCGTTTCCTAATTCTCTCGCTCCAGAATAAAATCCGGCACCATCATCAGCGCTCGTGCATATTCCGAATCGCCTTTGTCACAGATGCACTCTTTTGCGCGCCGCGCGTAGTCATGCGCAAGCTTCCGCGTGCGGTCCAGCGCCCCGGAATCCCGCACCAACGCCACCAGCGTTTCCGGCTGTACCGAATGAAATTCCTTCTCTTCCAGAACGCGTGCAACCAGAGAGCGAGCCTCACGGTGCCCATTTTCCATCGCGTAAATCAGCGGCAACGTGACCTTGCCTTCCTTCAAATCGCTCATCACCGGCTTGCCCAGTTGTTCGCTGGAAGCCGTGAAATCCAGCAGATCATCCACCAGTTGGAACGCCAGCCCCGAATAGCGCCCGTATTCGGCCAGGGCTTCTTCCTGCGCCCCTTCCAATCCTCCCAGCGTGGCGCCCAGACGGGCGCATCCGCTGAACAGGCATGCGGTCTTATACGTGGCAAGTTGTAACGCGTCGCTCTCGTTCACGTCCATGCGGCCGATTTTCGCCAGTTGAATCAGTTCGCCCTCGACCATCTTTTGCGTCAGATCGATTAGAACATCCAGCACGTGGAAGTTTCTTTCTTCGAGAGCGATCTGAAACGATTGCATGTACAACCAATCGCCCGCCAACACGCTGCGATGATTGCCCCAGCGTGAGTTTGCGGAAGGCCGGCCGCGCCGCGTGTCCGCGCTGTCAATCACATCATCGTGAATCAACGTCGCGCTGTGCAGCAGTTCGACAACAGCAGCCAATTTGATCGCGCTGCGAGCATCCTTGCTTCGCCCTGCAGCGTAACCATGGCACAACAGCAGCAGGGCAGGCCGGAGTCGCTTGCCACCCCCTCCCAACAAATAACTGGTGATTTCCGCTACCGGCTGGAATGCGGACACACTCTGGCGGGACAACTCCTGCTCGACCTTACCGAGGTCTTCGCGCACCAATTCAAAAATTTCTCTGGCCGTAAGTAAAGCGATATCCGTGCTCCTGGTCCCACTTCCCTGTTTTAGCGGGACGCAACAGCCGGTGACGAATCCGGCCGGGCGAGTCTGAAAAATCGCCGGAAATTGTCGGTCGTAACGGCGGCGATTTCTTCGACCGATAAGTCTCTCACACTCGCAAGGGCCTTGGCCACCTCTGCTACGTGGGCAGGCTCATTTCGTTTGCCGCGAAAAGGCTGTGGCGCCAGGTACGGAGAGTCCGTCTCAATCAAAATGTTTGAAAGAGGCAAAACTTTAGCCACATCTCGGATGGACTGCGCCTTGGGATAGGTGGAGTTCCCCGCAAACGATACGAGAAAACCCATCTCCAGCCCACGCTGCGCATCCTCCAGCGTGCTGGTGAAGCAATGAAGAATGCCGCCCAGCCCCGTCGGCCTCCACGCCTCTTCCAGAATGCGTAGCGTGTCCGCCCAGGCGTCACGGCAGTGGATGATAATCGGCAGCTTGGCTGCATGCGCCAGTTCCAGCTGTTCGCGAAAGACCTTTTCTTGCACGTCCTTGCACGAGTGGTCGTAAAAATAATCCAGCCCAATTTCGCCCCAGGCGATGACTTTGGGATGCTTCGCCAGGCGCGCGAGCGTTTCCAGATGCGCGGGAGTCACTTCCTTGGCTTCATGCGGATGGATGCCCACCGTGGTGTAGATCCAGTCGTGCTGCTCGGCGTACGGAAGCGCGGCATCCAGTTTCTCCGGGCCGGGTCCGGTACCAATCGCTAGCAACGTGCCGATTCCGGCGTCACGAGCTCGAGCGAGCATCGCATCGCGATCATCCGCGAACTGAGGCGAGTCTATGTGCGCATGCGAATCGATCAGTTCCATTTCTTGTATTTGTAGCGGCCGCCTTCTGCTTGCCCTGACCTGGGAAGGGAGGCGGGCGTCTTTCGTTACTAAGACAGACCCGAATTCGGCCTTACTTCAGCCTTGCGCCGACTTCGACGTCTTCGTGAAAGCCTGCCAGCACCGGACGGCCTTCTGGCCCGACCGAGGCGGCTACGATCATGCCGTTCGATTCAACCCCGCGCAGTTTGCGCGGCGCCAGATTGGCCACGACCACCACTTTGCGTCCGACCAATTTTTCCGGCTCGTAGAATTGCGCTATGCCCGCGCAGATTTGGCGAATTTCCGTGCCAATGTCCACGGTGAGCTTCAGCAACTTGTCCGCGCCGGCGATACGGTCGGCGGTCTTTACTTCGCCCACGCGCATCTCGACCTTCGTGAAATCGTCGATTCCGATTTGCGCAATGCCCGCAGGTGCGGCGGCCGCTGCGGCTCCCGCTGCAGGTGCGTTCGCTGGCGTCGGAGTTGCTGCCGGCGTTGGTGCCGGGTTGCGTTCTTCTTCGGTCATGGCTTCGATCCTTTCGATTGCCTCGGTTTTTTCTACGCGCGGGAACAGCGCTTGCAGCTTGCCTAGCCCGGTGCCCGGCGCCAGGTGTCCCCAACGCAATCCATCCAATCCAAATGCGCTCACGGTGCCACTCTGGCCAAGCAGCGTCCACACTTTCGCCGTGCTATCCGGCAATACAGGATGAGCCAGCGCCGTTACGATGCGCAGCAGCTCCGCCGTCGTCCACAGAATCGTGGCCTTTCGCGCTTGATCGGCATCACCTGCGCCCAACGCCCAGGGCTTCTCGCTGGTCAAATATTTGTCCGCGGCCGCCACCACCGCCCAGATCGTCTCGAGGGCCCGCGCGAATTCCAGCTTTTCGTAGCGCTCGAGCACTTCGCCGATGGCGTTCTGCGTTTCTTTCCCTAAGGCGTCATCCTGCGGCAGCCGCTCACCCGGCTTGGGGATTTTGCCGCCGAAATTCTTCTCGATCAGCGTTGCGGTGCGGCTGGCGAGATTGCCCAGGCCGTTGGCCAGATCACTGTTGTAGCGCGTAACCAGCGCGTCGTAGCTGAAGTTTCCGTCCTGGCCAAACACCACTTCACGCAACAAGAAGTACCGCAGCGCGTCCATGCCCACCACGTTCACGATGGGCCGCGGCAGCACTACGTTGCCTTTGGACTTGCTCATTTTTGCCGCATCCATGAGGAACCAGCCATGCGCCCACACCTGTTTCGGTACCGGCAGCATCGCAGCCATCAAAAACGCCGGCCAGTAGACAGCGTGGAAACGAATAATGTCTTTTCCGACCAGATGAAGATTGGCGGGCCAGTAGCCACGCTTCTCGTATTCCGGTCCACCGACAGCGCTCAGATACGCCGTCAGCGCGTCAAACCACACATAAAAAACGTGCGGCTCTTCGCCAGGCACCGGAATTCCCCAACGAACGGTCGTGCGCGTGATACTCAGATCCTTCAATCCGCCTTCGACGAAACTCACGATCTCGTTGCGGCGCGACTCGGGCTGAATAAAATCAGGATTCTTCTTGTAAAAATCGAGCAGCGGCTTCTGAAACGCCGACAACTTGAAGAAATAATTTTCCTCGGTCAGTGTTTCGGTCGGGCGGCCGCAATCCGGACAGTTATCGCCGGGCTTGGCGTCGTTCACAAACGCATTGTCGTAGATGCAGTATTGCCCGGTGTAATGGCCCTTGTAGACAAACCCATTCTCGCGGCACAAACGAAACAGCCACTGCACCGTGCGCACATGCATCAAGTCCGTTGTGCGGATAAATTCATCGGCGGGAATTCCAAGTTCATCCCACAGCTTGCGCCAGGCGTCAGCCATATTGGCGACGAATTCGGACTCCGGAATGCCCGCCTTTTGTGCGGCACGTTCGACATTTACGCCATGCTCGTCCGTTCCCGTGGTCATCACCACGTCGTAGCCGCGCATGCGCTTGTAACGGCGAATGGTGTCCGCGACCACCGTGGTGTACGTGTGCCCGATGTGCGGCAGGCCGTTCGTGTAGTAGATCGGCGTCGTTAAATAGAATTTTTCTTTTTGTTCAGGCATTACCGTTTCTTGTGCTCTTTTCTTTCAAATCATTTCTTCAGGGGCTGAAGCCCATTTACAGCCGGTGTGCAGTGTCGTAGTCGAAACTCCGCCCCCTGCAGAGAAAAGCGAGAGAAAAACGCCCGTCTCAGAAGGCGGCCGCTACAAAGGCATAGAGCCGCTGCCGATTCTTCTGGTCTAATCAAGGCGCGCCGACCATTGGCGCATGGCTTCTTCCATTATGCGGTGCAGCGGCACATTTTTCTGCTCCGCCAGTTTACGGCAATCCTCGAATTCCGGCGAAGCATGCTCGATGCGTCCATTTACTCGCGCGACCTTCATGCGCACTTCACCAAACTCGGTTGCCACCTTAACCCATTCGCGTGGGAGTATCCGGCGCTCGGCGGTGTGCGAGCGCACGCCAAGGGTCGTTGTCTCCTCGAACAGCAATTTGGTCAGCTTCTCAGCCTGCTGCGGCTTGCATAATACGGTCACCAGCATTCCTGGCCGGTTCTTCTTCATCTGCACCGCGGTAGCAAAAACGTCCAGCGCACCCGCAGCCAGTGCCTTCTCCAAAAAATACCCGTAGATTTGCGGATTCATATCGTCAAGATTCGCTTCCAGCACCGAAATCGTTTCCTGCGCTACGCCTGCAACACTGCTCGCCGCGTCTCCGATCATCAATCGCACTACATTCGGTTGCCCTTCCAAGTCCGCCGTACCTGCGCCATAACCAATGGCGGAAACACTCATCGGCGGCTGCGGCCCAAACGTTTCGCACAAGGTCGCGACAATCGCCGCGCCCGTCGGCGTCACCAATTCCTTCTGCACGCCATTCGAGTACGTCGGCTTTCCAAGTAACAGTCGAGCGGTTGCTGGAGCGGGCACCGGCAACACGCCGTGTGCCATTTTTGCCGTTCCACCGCCAACATTCAGCGCCGAACACGCAAATTTCTCAATCCCCAGCGCGGCAAATCCAACGCACGCACCCACAACATCCACGATCGCGTCTACTGCACCGACTTCGTGAAAGTGAATCTTCTCCAGCGGCACGTCATGCACGGCGGCTTCCGCTTCGCCCAGCTTCCGAAAAATCGCGCTGGCGCTTCCCTTCACTGCCGCCGACAACTTCGACTTTTCCAAAATATCCAGGATTACGCTCAACGAGCGGTGCGTGGTCGTATCCCCGGTCTTTACCTTGGCGTATGTCGCCGCCATCCCGTTCTTCCACACTCTCTCGGCGGCGATTTCCCAACCCGGCATGTCGAGACTCTTCAGCTCTCCGCGCAGCTGCTCCAGCGGCACACCCGCATCCAGCAACGCACCCAGCGTCATGTCGCCGCTGATTCCGCTAAAACAATCAAAATACGCTACTTTCATAGGTTCTGATAAAGGTTGTGGGCTGTGCTTGCGGCACCACAACTTTACCTGATACTAACGACCCTGCCGAATCCCGTCAAACAACCGCTTATCCTTCACCGACATCGTATCGTGCATCGTGCTGAGCGTTGTTGTGTGCGATACTTACCCGCGATCGAACTATTTATGACGCGCTTTTTCGGATCCCGTTCGCCGAACAGCAAGGTTGTGCGCTCGTCCTTTGCGTGGACGCTTCCGTGCGCCGCGTTAGCCGTCGCTTCCTGGCTCACTCTTGCTCCGTTGGGAAAAACGCAAACCCCGGCACAGACAACCGGCGTCCAAGCGGGCCCGTCTTCCCCGTCGTCGCCCGACTCGGTAGAGGGCACAGTTCTGAACCGAGTCACCGGCGAACCCGTCGCTCGTGCTCTGGTCTACTCGGCGGATAGGCTGTTCGCCACGTTCACCGACGACCGCGGTCATTTCGAGTTCAAATTCCCCGAGAAAGAAACAAACCGTCCTCCCCGCCCGTCCGGTGACGATCCGGAGGCCTTGCGAGCATATCAACAGTGGCATCAGCGCAACTCTCGCCCGCAAACCTTTTCCGCCCGCAAGCCGGGGTTTTTATCAATCGAAGAAAATTGGGTGATGTCGTATTCGAGCGCGCGACACATCACTCCGGTACTCCTGGAGCTCGAACCAGAAGGACACATAATCGGCCACATACAGCTTCTAGATGCGGACGGTACCGAGAACGGACAGGTTCAGTTGTATCTGCAAGAGTTTGAAGAAGGCCGGCCGAGTTGGAGACGCGTGGACACGGCGAAGATTCGGGCAAATGGCGAGTTCCGCTTCGCCGAACTTCCCGCAGGTACGTACAAAGTATTCACCCTGGAACAGATGGAACGCATTCCTCCGATATTCAATGCGCGCACTCAGATGTTTGGATATCCACCCGTGTATTTTCCGAACTCGAAGGATTTTTCTTCTGCCCCAGAAATCCATCTTGCAGCAGGTGCAACCTTTGAAGCGAATATTTCTCTTGCGCGGCGCGAATATTATCCGGTCAAGATTGCCGTTTCCGGTGCAGCCACCGGGAACGGCTTCTCGATCGTGGTGTACCCGCAAGGTCATCCCGGTCCCGGGTATGAGTTGGGCTTCGATCCTTCGGAAGAAGCTGTTCGAGGATTTCTTCCCGACGGAAGTTATACGCTCAAACTCTCCACGCGACAGCAGCAGCAAGGTTCCAGCGGAATTCTGAACTTCACAGTGCGCGGTGGACCTGTTGAGGGACTCTCGCTCGCGATGATCCCGAATATCTCGCTGGTCGTCCGCGTAAAAACGGATTTCCAGCTTGAAGTCAGCAGCAACGAACAGGCCCAGCAGCGGGGCGAACCGCGGACAATTTCCAGGAGCCAGGTTGCCGTTTCGTTGTCGCCAGTGGATTCGTTCGAAGGCGCAAGGGGAGAATTCGCCAATCTGCGGTCCAGCGAGGAAAACGGCGGGACGATTGCCAACATCGCTCCAGGCACGTATTGGGTACGGATCCAGACACCTGCAGGCTACGCGGCTTCCGCGACCTGGGGCGGCACGGACCTGCTACGCCATCCCTTAGTTGTGGGTTCCGATGGAGCGGGCACTCCTATCGAAATCGTCCTGCGCGATGATGGAGCGGAAGTTTCCGGCACAGTGCGAGACCCGCGACACGATCCCCCGCCGAGCAATGAATCCCTGCCTCCGCCAAGCAGTGCGATTGTTTATTTTGTCCCTGAAAGGGATTCGGAAGGCCAGTTCGTTTCGACGAGAGTCATGGATGCCGGACGATTCTGGCTCAGCCACATTCCGCCGGGTACCTACAGACTCCTGGCATTTGAAAGCCCGCAAAAGGAACTTGATCTCTTGAATCCAGTCGAGATGCGCAAGTACGAGTCCAAGGGAATCGTGCTGCAACTTGCTCCCAAACAGCGGGAAGAGCTGGCAAACCCGATTCTCGTGGTGGATGAACCATGATGCAAGATCTCCGTTTTCTTTATCTCAGGCGGCTGACAATTGTGCGCTGTCTTCTCGCTGCGTTTTTCATCGCATATCTCTTGGACTGTACCGCCACGCGTGCGCAGAACTTACCGTCCGCCACAACTGTGGCGCCGGACTCCTTCAAGGTCGCTGGGACGGTTGTGAATAGCATGACCGGATCGGCGCTGGCGTACGCGCGCGTGGCTCTGGCGGATACCAGGTCGGGCAAAAGTTTCGCGACGTTGGTTGCTTCCGAAGACGGGCGTTTCGAGTTTACGTCGGTTCCCGCCGGAAAATATTCGCTGATGGGCGCAAAACAGGGTTTTCTGACCCAGCTCTACGAGCAGCACGAACAATTCAACACCGCCATCGTTACTGGCCCCGAGCTCAAGACAGATGCGTTGCTGCTGCGCCTGACTCCGATGGCGCTGATCGGTGGTCACATTACCGACGAATTCGGAGATGCGGTTCGCAAAGCTACCGTGACTCTGTACCTGGACGACAGCAGTGGCGGGACCACACGGACAATCGCCATCAACACTTCGATGACCGACGATCTTGGTTATTACGATTTTTCTGGGCTAGAACCGGGGAAGTATTTTGTTGCGGTGAAGGCGACGCCTTGGTATGCGATGCATCCATCGATTTTGAATCAAGGCGCTAGAGGATTCATCTCTCCGGCGGTCGATGTTGCGTATCCGACGATGTTCTACGGCGGTGCTACAGAGGCCGAAGGTGCTACTCCGATCCTGTTGAAAGGTGGCGACCGCGCGCAAATCGACATAATCCTGGAAGCCGTGCCTGCTCTGCACATTGTGTTTCGCACGCCAGTAGATCAGGAGAGTGCCGGATACCGGCCGCCGCCGAGTTTACAAAAACGCGTGTTCGACACGCTGGAACCCGTCCCGCAGGTCGGAGTCATGTCGTTGGAACCCGGCGTTCACGAATTGACAGGAGTACCCGCGGGGCGCTACACGGTGCAACTGAGCAACGGGGGCGGGGGCGAATTGGAGTCCAGCGAAGTAAATCTGACGCGGGCCTTCCAGGAAATTGACGGACTGCAAGGCGAGCCGCTGGCGACGCTGAAAATCAATGTCAAGTTTCCGGGTGACGAAGCTGTGCCCAAGCGGATGTCCCTCGGTCTTCAAGACGCGCAGCTGCGAACGATCGCTTACAGTCCGGTGGATGCTTCTGGGAAAGCGGCGTTCGATTCCTTGGCGCCGGGAAGGTACGCAATCGTTTGCTATGTTCAGGGGAAGAGGTATGCGGTGTCGCGAATCACCTCGCCGGCTGCGGAAATTGCCGGCCACGAGGTGAACGTGGCTCCGGGTAGCCAGCAAGAGTTGACCTTATGGCTGGCGGCAGGCGTTGTGAACGTGGAAGGCGTGGTGCGGAAAGCTGGGAAGCCAGTCGCGGGCGTGATGGTGGTGCTGATTCCGAAGGATCCTTTATCGCACAATGACATGTTCCGCCGGGATCAGAGCGATTTTGATGGAACTTTCCTGGTGCGCCGAGTAATTCCCGGTTCGTACACTCTCGTTGCGGTGGAAGATGCATGGGGGTTCGAGTGGCTGAAGCCGGGGGTGCTTTCGCGTTATGCAGAACACGGACAGCAATTGGAAATTGGGCCGCTCATGCAGAGAACGGTGCATCTGCCGGAACCGGTGGAAGTCCAGCCGCGCTGAGCACTGCGGTGGCGCACCCTGCATTTCTCAGGGTGCCGGGTTTTCTCTTGGGACAGCCACTTCGTTAGCTCCTGCTATACTGAAAAATTCGGAATTCACTTCTTAACTTTCTGAGGCTACGTGTACCTGACGATTATTCAGAGGCTGCGCCGGGCGCTTGCCGCGCATATACGAGAAAAATACGGCGCGGAAATTACCGTCGTTTTGGAGAAACCGCCGAAGCTCGAACTCGGCGAAGCAGCGTCGCCGGTTTGTTTTGAGCTGGCCAAGCGCTTGAAAAAAGCTCCTCGGCAGATTGCGCAAGAGATCGCGAATTCCCTCCCGCCAATTGAAGGAGTCGCGCGCGTGGAAGTCGCCGGCGGGGGTTACCTGAATGCATTTTTCGACCGTCCGGCATTTTGGTCGAGCCTTCTTTCGCCAGAAGCCGCCGCTCCATCAGCGGCAGTCTCCACAGAGCGAGTGATCGTCGAACACACCAGCATCAATCCGAATAAAGCGGCGCACATCGGGCACGTGCGCAACGCCGTGCTTGGCGACACTATGGTGCGCTTGTTACGCGACACGGGTTACGAAGTCGCGGTTCAGAACTACATCGATAACACCGGAGTACAGGTGGCGGATGTGGTGATCGCCTTCCAGCAAATGGAGAACAAGTCGCTCGCTGATGTGCGGCGACTGGCGCGCGAGAAGAACTTCGACTACCTGTGCTGGGATCTATACGCTAAGGCCACGCAATTTTTCGCGGAAGACAAAGACCGTGCAGCGCGGTTGCGCGGTGAAACTATTCGGCAAATAGAATCCGGCGAAGGCCAGACCGCCGAAATGGCTACCGTCATTGCGGACTCCGTGGTGGGATTTCACCTTCGCACCATGGCGCGCCTGGATATCTTCTATGAACTGCTGGCACGGGAAAGCGAAATTCTCCACCTCCATTTCTGGGATGCGGCGTTTGAAAAACTCAAATCCAGCGGCGCCATCGAATATTCAACAAGCGGCAAGACCGCCGGCTGCTGGATCATGCCTTGGAATCACGGCGGTTCACCGGACGAGGAATCCACCGACGAGGATGATCAAGCAAAAATCATCGTGCGTTCCAACGGCACGGTAACCTATGTAGGCAAAGACATCGCTTACCAGCTCTGGAAATTTGGTCTTCTTGGCGAGGATTTTCATTATGCAAAGTGGCCGGACCCGCCGTACGCCAGGACCGTATGGGCAACAACCACGGCTCCCAGCGATCCCACCGCCCCGCATTTTGGGAACGCCACGCGTGTTTACAACGTAATTGACGCTCGCCAGTCCTATTTGCAGAAAGTCGTGGCGGAGGGGCTTCGCGCATTGGGTCATGCGAAAGAAGCGGAAAACTCCATCCATTTCGATTATGAGATCGTTGCACTGACACCGCGGTGCGCCGCTGAAATGGGTTATGAACTTCCTGCCGACGAATCGAAGAAAACTTACGTCGAAGTCAGCGGGCGCAAGGGATTGGGCGTGAAAGCCGACGACCTGATCAGCAAACTTGAGGTCGCTACGCTGGCTGAAGTTCAGCAGCGTCACCCGGAGATGTCGACCCAGGAACAGATTGCAACCGCGCATACGATTGCCGTGGGTGCGCTGCGATTTTTTCTTTTGAAATTTACGCGCAACACGATCATTGCGTTCGACTTTAAAGATGCGCTGAGCTTTGAAGGCGAAACCGGGCCATATTGCCAGTACGCGGTTGTTCGAATCCGCGGAATTCGACGCAAGAGCACGGAAGGCGCGCGCGCGCGGATTTCTGGAGGGTTTCTGCAAAAACTTTTATCGGGACCAGAAGGAAACGGTCTGTGGGAGGTTTTGCTGCAAGCAGGATCGCTGGATTCCGCGGCCGATTCGGCGATTGGGGCGCAGGAGCCGGCGTTTGTAGCCAAGTTCGCGTTTCAATTGGCGCAGGCGTTTAACAATTTCTATCACAAGCACCATATTCTCTCGGAAGAGGACGCGGAAAAGCAGGCGTTTTTGTTCGGAATAGTGGAAATTGTAGAAAAGCAATTGACGGCGGCGTTGCGGTTGCTAGGAATCGAAACGCCGGAACGGATGTAGCTCGCTTCTGAATAGGCCTCCCTTCCGTGTAGGGGCGCAGCACTGCTGCGCCCCAGCTTGGCGAGATCACAAGCGTATCGCCCTCTTATCTTTTCCTTTCCCGCCCGGGATACTCCTCATCCAAATCCCACCTCCTCGGATTGTCCAGAATGTATTGTGAAGCACCTAGAAATTCCCGCTCATTACGAAGCAAACGCTCGTAATAGTTCCTCTGCCAGATTTCTCCTTGAAAACCATACTCGTTGCGCGCGCGCTTCGTGACGATGGACTTGAAAGATCGTATGACGGCTCCAACTGAACCCTTATCGACATGGGGTGATTTATTTGGAGCCGATGCCGATGGCGGTGGTTGGATCCATCTACTCTCGTGGACAATTTGAATGACGCCGTGGATATGGTTCGGCATGACTACAAAGGCGTCCAGATTCACACGCGGGTAATGCTGTGGAACCTGCATCCAGCATTAGCGGGCAAATGAACCGCATTTTGAGAGTTTCACAGTAGCGTTCTCAATTCTCCCGAGAGCCGACATCCTTTCGTGCGTGCAAATAGTGACGAAATAGAATCCACCGGAAGCGTAGTCGTGGCCGGGAATTCTTTGTGAACGGAGGCCGGGATGAAGCGCGCTTTCAGAGAAGTCGGACACGTTGAAAGCTTTCGGTCAAGAGGAAACTCAAGATAGAACCGCGCAAGGTCATTTGATCCTGCGGACATGGGGCGCAGCAGTGCTGCGCCCCTACATGGATTGGACCAGGTGCACCAGGGTGCGCAACGCCACGCCTGTAGGGCCCTTGGCCAGCCACGCCTTGGCGTCGTCGTTCCAGGCGGTGCCTGCTATGTCGAGGTGAATCCACGGGGTGTCGCCGGCAAATTCGCGGATGAACATTGCGCCGGTGATGGCGCCGCCGCCTTTGCCACTCCCGATATTCTGAATATCCGCGAAGCTGCCCTTGATGAACTCGCGATACTCGTCGTCCATAGGCATCTGCCACATTTTTTCGCCGGCGGCTTTGGCGCTGGCCAGCAATTTGTCGGTCCATTCCTGATTGGTGCCGAAAACCCCCACATTCACGTTTGCCAACGCAACAACGATTGCCCCAGTCAACGTCGCGGCGTCAACTAGATGAGTCGCGCCGAGCTGCTTCGCATAGTGCACGCCGTCCGCCAGGATCAATCGGCCTTCCGCATCGGTGTTCAACACCTCGATGGTCTTGCCGGACATCGCGGTTTGAATGTCGCCCGGTTTTTGGGCCTTGCTGCCGGGCATATTCTCCGTCGCCGGCACAACGCAAATCACTTTCACGTTGGGTTTCAGTGCCGCCAGCGCGCGCATGATGCCGATCATCGTCGCGCCACCAGCCATGTCGTACTTCATTTTTTCCATACCGTCGGCGGGCTTGATGGAAATTCCACCCGTGTCGAAGGTGACCGCCTTGCCGACCAGCCCGATGACCGGTCCGCCCGGCTTTGCATGGGCCGGCGTGTAGGTGATGACAATCACGCGCGGCGGCTCGACGCTGCCCTGGGCGACGCTCAAAAGCGCGCCCATCTTCAAATCCGCGATTTTCTTTTCATCCAGAATTTCCACCGCCAGGCCCGCTTCTTTAGCCATGGCTTCGGCCTTTTCGGCAAGAATTTTCGGGGTGAGTTTGTTGGAAGGTTCGTTCACCAGATCTCGTGCAAAGTTCTGCGCCTCGCCAATGGCCCGGCCTTTTGCCAGCGCCTTCTCCGCCGCAGCTTTCTGCGCCTCGTCAAATCCAGCGACCACCACGGTCTTGATGGATTTGTCCTGCTTCTTGTCGGTCTTGTACTTGTCCGTCTCGAAATCAGCGGCCAGCAATCCCTCGGCAAGCGCCTGCGCGACGTCATCCGCAGCTTTTTCTGTAACCTCGTTTTCACGCACCAGAAACACAAAATTGTGTACGCTGCGCGACTTGAGATACCGCAACGCCGCGCCCGCAACTTTCCGCAGCGTCCCGGTGTTAAATGAGTCGCGTTTCCCTGCCCCGATCACCAGCAACCGGGCGGGTTTTAATCCTGCAGGAGCGTGGACAAGCGTCATTTCGAGATTCTTGCCGGTCAGTTCGCCGCTTTTCGCCAGGCGGCCAAGCAACCCGCCGGTAAGCTTATCGATCTCACCAAGACGCCCCTGAATCGGATCGGTCTCCTCAAAGGCATAGGAGACCAGCGCTTCGGTCTCGAGCCCAGCGTACGGCTTGGTTTCCAGTGTGATCTGCATAATGAATTCATCGCCTCCGATTGCGATACATTGCTTGTTCTGCTTCTCTGCGAGCTTCCTTGGTTTTCTCGTCCTGGCGGCGGTCCCAAGATTTCTTGCCCTGCGCCAGAGCGATCTCAACCTTGGCAATGCCCTCACGGAAATAAATTCGCAAGGGGATAACCGTCAAGCCCTTCGCTTCCGTACGTCCCGACCATTTGTGAATCTCCCGCTTGTGCAGGAGCAGTTTGCGGTCGCCCAGGGGCTCATGGTTCCAGGGACCTCCGGGCAGATATTGCGCGATGTGCGCGTTCACGAGATACGGCCCGCTAGCCTTGAAATCCACAAAGGCATCGCGAATATTGGCTTTGCCTTCCCGCAACGCCTTCACTTCGGTACCATGGAGGATGAGCCCAGCCTCCATTTTTTCGAGAATGTGATAATTGTAGGAGGCAGCACGATTTTGCGCGACTATCTTGTCCGTTGCCGCTTTGGCATCCTTGCCCTTCTCGGGTTTCTTTTTTGGCTGTATCACAATCTTTCATTCTACCTGATGCCACGTCTAATAGAGAGAACCCGGAACACCCCCTCAGGCAACACCCAGCCGCCAGGGCGCAACCCATCCTTTAGGGAGAGCAGCATGACTTGTACCTTTACTGGCACTGGGGACAGTGTGGAGTTCGAAGCGTGTTAAGGCGCTTGGCTTGCCGGGCTAATAATCCGGATGCTAGACTCCAACAGCGTGTAAATAGGAGATTTGCGGCCGGTCGGGGTCGCGGAGAGTTCATGCGTCGAGGGAGTCAGGTCGCCATTTGGGTTGCCATCGCGGTGTTCGCTGTGGGCTGCCCTAAAGACAAAGCCAGTCACGAATACCAAGCCGGGCGGAAGGCCGAGGAAGTCAAGGATTGGGACGCCGCGGTAGACTTTTATCTTCAGGCGAACAAGGCCGACCCGAATAACGTCAACGTCAAGATTCGGTTAGATCAAGCCCGCTTCGAGGCGGGACAAGTGCATGTCGCTCAGGGCATCAAACTCCGCGACAAAGGCGATCTTCAAGGTGCTGTAAGCCAATTCCAGCGCGCACAGATTCTGGATCCCTCCAACATCACTGCCGACCAGGAATTGAAGAAGACCCTGGATATGCTTGCCGAGAAGGCAAGAACTACCGCGGAAGAGGAAGAACCGCTGGTGGAGAATGGTCAGCCGGTTCTTGCTTCCAAACCTGCCGAAATTAAGCCGCTGTCCCGAGCCCCCATCAATGTAAAGATGACCAACGAGTCGAAGTACGTCTTTGACACAATTGGCAAACTTGCGGGAATGACCATTATTTATGACCCGGACCTGCAGGTTCGCCGCATCTCCGTGGATTTGACCAACGTAACCTTGGAGCAGGCGCTCGACATCGTTTCCCTGGAGAGCAAGACCTTCTGGAAGCCAATCACCGAAAACATCATTATGGTGATTCCAGACTCCACGCAAAAACGGCGCGATTATGAAGAGCAGGTATTGCGCACCTTCTATTTGAGCAACGTGGTCATCGCGCAGGACCTGACGGAAATCACCACCGGACTCCGGCAACTTCTGGAACTAAAGCACATTCAGCAGGTTAACGCGCAGAACGCGATCATCATTCGCGATACTCCGGACAAGCTGGCGCTGGCGGATAAGATCATTAAAGATATCGACAAGGCCAAGCCCGAAGTTATCATTCAGGTCGAAGTGCTGCAGGCGAGGTTGGACAAACTCCGCAACCTCGGCATAACTCCCGGGCAATCGGCGTCGATCGCCATCAACCCGAACAACAACACGTCGTCGAGTTCGACCACCACTTCGACCACCTCAACGAGCACGCCGAACACCGTTACGCTCCAGCAACTTCGTCACTTGACTCAGCAAGATGTCGTTCTCACTTTGCCAGGAGCTACCGCGAACTTCGTTCTAACCGATACCACCACAAGAATCATCGACAATCCGGAGATCCGTACGGTCGATGGACAGCAGGCGAAACTACGCGTCGGCGACCGCGTGCCCATCGCCACCGGCAGCTTCCAGGCGGGCGTCGGTGTGGGTTCCACGGCTGGCGCGGGGTTCGTAAACCCCCTGGTGAACACGCAATTTCAATATCAGGACGTTGGCGTAAACATTGACCTCACGCCCCACGTGCACCCGAACCGCGACGTAAGTATTAAGTTGAAGGTCGAGGTTTCCTCGGTTACCGGCACCTCTACTATCGGCGGCATCCAACAGCCGATCATCAGCCAACGCACCATCGAGCATGAAATCCGGCTCAAGGAAGGCGAAGTCAGCATCCTCGGCGGATTGATCGAACGCATTAATACCAGGACGTTGAACGGTTGGCCGGGCCTGGCACAGATCCCGGTGATGCGGTACCTGTTCTCCGGCGACGACACGGAACTGCAGGAAAATGAAGTGCTCATCGTGGTCGTTCCGCGCATCGTTCGACTGCCAGAATGGACTCGCGCGAACCTGCGGCCCATCTATTCCGGTACGGACACCCTGCCGACTACGCGCCGCGAAATGGATATCAAGGCGCCCACGGCGAACCCGAATCCGCAAATCACGCCAGCCGCGCCCCCTGTACAACAGACGCCTCCAGGTGGAGTTCCGATTTCGGGAGTGACTGCCCCAGGAGCGACTCCAGGCACTACGCCCGCACAAGTCACCGGCCCGCGAATGCGCTTTGAACCCGCGACGGTAAACCTTGCGCCAAATCAGACCGCCACACTTGGCGTGGTGGTGGAGAATGTCAACGATCTATTTTCCGTGCCCATGTTGCTGCAGTACAACCCCGCCGTCATCAGCATTGAAGAAGTTCGCCACGGCGGCTTTCTGTCAGGCGGAACGCAGGAAATTGCCATCGTACAACGCGTGGACAAGGAACACGGCCAGGCCATTATTTCCGCCACCCGCCAACCCAACACGCCCGGCGTGAACGGCAGTGGCACCTTACTGGGAATTGTCGTCAAGGCGTTGGCGCCCGGTACGTCTAATGTTTCCATCGTTCAAGTGAACGCCAAGGACTCCCAGCAAAAGTCCATACCGCTGGTTACCAGCGAGGCCACCGTCCGCGTGCAGTAGTTTTTCCGGCAGCAAATCCAGTCACTGTGAAGCGAGTCATGAAGCAGCGCAGCATACAGAAAAGACGCGGACCAGAAGCGGGCATGACGCTGCTCGAATTGATCATCGCCTGCGCTATCCTGCTGATTCTTTCTTCCGCCGCGCTTCCCATTGCCCGCATCACCATCATGCGGCAGAAGGAAACCGAATTGCGCCGCGATCTGCAGGAAATGCGCGACGCCATTGACCGTTACAAGCTGGTGGCCGATCGTGGTTTGATTCGCGTACAGGTGGGCAGCGAGGGTTATCCGCCGGACCTCGAAACCCTCGTAAAAGGTGTGGATCTGGGCGCCGCGACCAGCAAACACATGCGCTTCCTGCGTCGCATCCCCGTGGACCCCATGACTGGCCGCGCAGAGTGGGGCATGCGTTCCGTGCAGGACGACCCTGACTCGACAAGCTGGGGCGGCAACAACGTTTTCGATGTGTACTCCAAATCCATCGGCACAGCCATGGATGGCACTAAGTATTCGGATTGGTGAAGCGATGGAGACTCTGAACCACAAAACGAAAGTCTTGAGTCCTCGTGGTGCGCGGAAGTCGCGACGCGATGCGTCGGCACGCGAGTTCGGTTTCACGCTCATCGAGTTGATGATCGTCATTTCCATCATCCTCATTTTGATTGGCATGGCCGCGGGCATGTATCAGAAATCCATTCAGCACGCCCGCGAAGCCACGCTGAAACAGGATTTGGTGGTGATGCGAGGCGCCATCGATAACTTCACCATGGACAAGCAGCAGGCACCGCAGTCGCTGGATGACCTGGTCGATAGCCACTATTTGCGGGAGGTTCCCGTGGACCCGGTGAGCCGCCAGAAAGATTGGGTGCCGCATTTTGGTGACACCGTGCTGTCACCGGATCAGTCCGGCTCTGGCATCGACGACGTACATTCTGGCTCCGACCAGGTCGGAAGCGACGGCACCCCTTACAACACCTGGTAATTCCCTGCCTTTGAGGCCCGACACGTACACACGTTGTAACTCCGAAGAAGCTTCTGCGTTGCTGGACGAAGACTTCGACACGGGTTTGCGCGACAGCCCATTGAACGCAACCCTTTCCTGTTGATCGTAGGCGTTCTTGCTGATTGTAGGTGTCCTGCTGATTGCAGGCGCGACGTTGCCTGCTTATTTTACCTGGCCGAGATACTTCTTCAAGGGCTCCCAATAGCGCAGGTACCAGCCGGGATCGAGGTGGTCGAAAGAGCCCTCCGGAAACCCGGTGTGATCCAGGACCACCATCGTTCCCCCTGCATCGGCTTTCAGTTCAAACTTCACGACGGAATAAACACCCGGGCCCCAACCGGCAGACCGCCAGACTTGCACAATCCGCTGGTTCGCGATCAGTTCGATATTTCGGCCAACGATCATCCCACCAAACATCGATAATGCGCCGCCAGCTTTGGAATCGATCTCCGCCGGCATTCCCGTAAATGCCGCGAACTGTTTGGAATCCAGCAAAATCTCGTACAAATGCTGCGGAGTTGCCTTCAGTTCGATTTCCTGATGAAGCGAAGTGCGCGCCTGGTTTGCGGCCGTGCTGGCCGTTCCCTTCATTGCCGATTGCTGCGGCTTGCTCCACACCTGCGATGCTGTCGCCAGGCTGCCGAGCGCCATCGCAGCATAGGCAATCAACTGGCGGCGCGATGTGGCTTTGGCCAAAGTGTTGGAGTTTTTTCTGTCGCCGATCATGGATCCTCCCAAAATTTCAATGCTCGCTGCCATCGCATGGAACCATGCGCAAATAATATGTTCAAGAACATATTTTCGTGGCGACAGATACTCATTCGCGAGATACTGCACCCCGCTGGACACTCGGAGGATTCATGCCCTACCCCGCCAGTCACCGCACGCAGGTAAAAAATAGAATCGTGGCCAGCGCGCGCAGGCTATTCAACAAGCACGGATTTGACAGCGTCTCCATCTCTCAGATCATGGCCGGAGCGGCCCTCACCCACGGCGGATTCTACAGCTATTTCCAAAGCAAGAGCGATCTATACGCCGAAGTGTTGGGCTGTTTTTTCACGGATCCAGAATGGAAAAGCCGCTGGGAAGGCGTGGAAGTGAATCTGTCGTCCGCTGACGTTGGGCCGCAAGTGGTTCGCGCGTACTTGTCTCGCCAACATTTCGAGGACGTAGAAAACTCGTGCCCGATGGCGGCGCTCCCGACGGACGTGGCGCGAAGTGGCGATAGCGCAAAACGCGCTTTCGAGACGGTTTTTCGCGCCATGGTGGATGTGCTGGAGCGTAGCTCTTCGGAGAATGGCCGGCCTCGTCGTATTACCGCCCAGGCCACGGCTGCCTTGTGCGTAGGAGGCATGGTCGTCGCCCGGGCCCTGGTGGACCGCAACCTTGCGGATGAATTGCGCGACGCTTGCATGACTGTCGCGCTTGGCCTCGGCGGCTGGGCGCACGAGAGCAAGCCCAAAAATGGCAATCCCAAGAAGCCCCAGGCACGTCCTGCCACGGCATCGTAGTTTATGGGCGCGATCGGACACGCACGTAAATGCGTCGGCGATTTCAGGATTTATTCCCACTGACCAGCTATTCGGATTCACCAGCTCCAGAGCGGCAGGCAGGCCCGTGTCCACGTTGAGGACGTGGGGGCAGCTCCGCGCGAAGTTCGATTTGCAAGCGAGCGTTATCCGAACGAATGCCGACGGGTCCATTCAGAGCGACGGCATCTCGTCCGACGGAACCTTCCCAGACCAACAAGTTGTCCGCAAACACCTTCAACTCTTCCCCGCTCATTTCCGCGCGCAGATCGTGCGTGTCGCCCGGATGCAGAACAGGAACGGGAATGCTGCGACGCGGTTTGACGTTACGATAACCGCGATTGCCGCACTCAGCGCTGCTATGTTGTCCGGGATTGCTCTTGACGGAGACCACCAGCTTCGATTGTGGTTCGATGCGCCACATTGCGTAAACCAGGTTGCAGGCATCCTGTGCATGCAGCTTGAGTCCAAACTGGCGGCGCAATTCCCCTGACCCTAGCCGCGCTTCGTTTCCGGTTGAGCCTAAGTAGGTGAACCGCGCTTCCACATCTTGTGGCGTCATCAGGTTGACGTAAGCGCGCATCTTCGGAACGCTTACGGACAATCTTTGCCCGGGTAATTCTTCTATCGCGCCTTCCGTAACACAAAGGCCGTCGCGAGAAACCGGAGCTAGCTTGGTCCCCGAAAAACTCAACTCTGCGCAAAAGCAAAACACAAAAAAGAAAAAAGTCGTCCGCATATGGATAAGCGCCGAGGTTCGCACGCTAACCTCCTGGGAGGCACAGGGACCCTGCTCCGCCGACAGAGCAATCGCCCGGCACCGGTTGACGCGGGAAAAGATGATAGATGTCGGCGGGCTGTTCGTAAAGTTGGCGCCTCCGGCAGTCTGGGCGGGCCGCGGATTATCCCCCGCCACACCCCGATTTGCGCTACAGTGGCTTCCCGGAACACTGAGCTGCGTAGCGCGTTCTGATGCAAGGCGCAATGCTTCCGGCATCAGAATTTTGGAGGAGGTAGCCAATGGATATGACCACAAGCATTCGACAGGCAGGCGGCGTCACAATCGTGGACGTCAGCGGCCGGATTCAACTTGGAGATGAAAGTGCCGCTATCCGCGACCTGATCCGCGACCTGTTAGCTCAGGGACACAAGCAGATTTTGCTCAACTTTGCTGATGTCCATTACATAGACAGCGCGGGCTTGGGTTCTCTGGTGAGTGCCGCAGCGAGCGTGCGGAAGCAGGGGGGAGAGCTCAAACTGCTCAACCTCACGAATAAAGTAATCGACGTGATGCAAATTACGCGGCTGTATACCGTCTTCGACATCACTACGGACGAGGCAGCAGCCGTGAAGTCATTCGGTCAATCGAAGCCCGCAACTGCGTAATCGCCAAATCGGCGGGGCCAACGATCTGAAATCGGACCTGCGGCCTCGCGCGGTCAGCGTGCGAGGGCCTTTCCTTCCGAAACTAAACTTTGTTCTACAATGTCGATCCCAAATCTCGAGGTGACTGTCCTGTTGCCAGCCTAGGCTGCCCGAGCGATACGGCTGGTCACACTCGTGTTGGCTGCACACACGGAGATTCTTTCGCGCGTATGATGGCAGAAAATCATGTACTCCCCCGGCTGTGCGGCGCCTAGCCGGTCGATTTGTGATCGTGCAGCGGCAAGCGCGGGTGCCGACTTTACCCAGATAGGCTGCCCCTCTTTGATTCGGAATATGTCGAATGGTTCAAACATGAACAGATGCTAGCAGCACGTTTAAAGCAAGTCTGTTCGCAAATGCACACTTTGCTGTATTTACTTGCACTCTCCATGCGCTGCCGTTTTTGGAGGCTAGTCGCAGACACGGAGGACGCTACTGCCCGATGGGCTGGTAGTTGGCGTTTGTCGTGGTTACTTTCAGACTCTTGGCCGTGGCGTCGAGCACTGTGCGTTGCGCGTAGTTCGCGCCGTCGGGCAGGCTGGCGAATTGCACTGCTAACGTGACCACATCCTTTGGATCATCCATGTAGGTGTTCACGTCTAGAGTGCTGATTTTCTTGGCGGCGGTGTTAAACGAAATGGTCATCTGGTCTCCAGGCAACGCGTAATCTTTGAATACAAGCTTGGTCACGCCCGCGTCGGGATCTGGTTGGAGGGACACCTTGCCGGCCTGGAAGGCTGCTTGCATCCGCTGCGGATCGGGAGGAACGTACAGGGCCAGCAGAGTCTTCACCTGCCCCATGTAGTCCTTCATTTCTTCTTTCTTTTTCGCGATGATTTTCTGCTTCATTCTTCCGCCACTTGGCGCTTCCGGCGGCGGCCCGATCGGAGTCTTCTGAACCTTGCCATCCGGGCCGTATTGGCACAGATTTTGCGAGGGAGGCTTATCGTCCCCCTTTAGATTCAGCTGGATTGTTTCTGTCCACTGATACTTGTGAAGTTTTTGTTGGTTTTCGGCAGCCGACTGCTTCACTGCGGCTAGTTTCTGCTGGAGGTCTCCGGATCCCTGTCCACCGGCTAGAACGACGGCAGGGGAGAAGGCAGTCAGAAGACCAGCGGCGATGAGGAGCATTCGTCTGTTAGAGATTTGGCGGGTGCCGGTCGCGGAAACAACGGAATGGCTCGAAGGCGTACTGGTGACGGGACGATTCATTTCTGATTCTCCTGTGACTCGCGATTCATGCGAGCCTGCCCTTCTTCTTCAGCGTGATGACTGGATTCTTCTAAGATTTTGAGGGCGGTGCAGCTTTCAAAACTGGTTGCATTGTACGCGCATCGCCATGGTGGCGAAAGCTCTAAATCGTTTCTCAGAACGACCATCCGATTCCGGAGCTTAGCCCCAGCTCGTTGTTCTTGGCAGTCGCTGGAGGGCGGCTGTCGTAGTTGTCCCAGAACGTCAAATTAAAATGAAAATTATTGGTCAGCTTGATCATCAGCGAATTGTTTGTTGTTGTACGAATGCGGCCATAGTCGGACAGACCCGGAAACACGAGAACTTGCATGTGTACTTCTCCTACTTTAAATCGAAACGAGTCGTAATCCACGCCGAGCAGAGCTTCCGCGTTGCTGTCCGATGGTGAAGTAACTGTTGTGAAAGACTCCTCTGTATACACTACTCCTGCCAGCCAGCGGAAATCGGTCGTGCCGGTGCGTTTCCAATAGCGCCCATAACCACCTCCCGCGGTAGTTCGCAAATCCAGATCCTGCTGGCTGCTGTGCAAAAAATCCACTAAACCGCCGAGATAAGAATTGCGGCTCAAGAAACGTTGTCCTCCAAGAGAAAGGTCGTTGCGGTTAGTTTTAATGCCGCCCGATTGATCATCGAAGGAAGTGCCGAGGGAGGCGGCTGCCGCCCACTTGGGAGTCGTATAACCTGCCGCAGCATTCGTGGTCACGTTCACTTGATGGTTACCACTGGTAAAGCTGACTCCCGCATCTAGACTGCCCTTAAGTTGGCGCCAAATCGATGATTTCTGAACCGACAGCTCGACGATATCCGCGGAGGGGACGTGAACATCGTGCTCCTCATTGTGGATCGTTACATCCTCTGGGTGGACCTGGTCCGCGGACGTCCTCTCAATCCGGCCGGTCACGTGCACTCCGCTGGCAAGCGTGATTAGATACATGGCCTTGCTCTGCACTTCCTTCACCTGCGTCCAGTCCAGAGCGATATTCGCGGAAACATAGGTCGTATCGAAATACAGCACGCCGCTTTGCAAGCTTTTCACTTCGCCCGTGAATCGGTCGCCGTTTTTCATGATGATCACATCACCCCGGAGTTCCTTGGCTTCGGCGTATTGGCAAGTACAAAGCAAGAGCGCCAGAAGACGGCAAATTCGAGCGAGAGCGGCACAGCGCAAAGTAAAAGGCATCATAGCGTTCTCCGGAACAGTCGGAGGTCACCCAGCAATCTCGTGTGACACTCCTGAAACAAACTCTACGCAAAGCAAGGAGGGCGGTCGTGAAGATACTACCGTCTTTCGCTACTGTGTCCATCAAAACTCAACGCTCACTTTCGCAATGTTCACGACGCGAAACGAATTGTTGTGGCGTTTCCGCGATCATAGATATCGCAAACTTTAGTGCTAGACTACGTTCGTTCTCGTCAATTCTGGAGCACGATCGACAATGTCGAAGTCAGCCTCCGTTCCAACGGCATCGGATATCGCGCGACCCTATCTCCGGGTCGGTGCGGCGGTAGTTGTGCTGGCCGTAATCCTGATTTCCTGGCGATTTTTCGCTCCCGGGCAGAAAGACACGCCCACCGTCGTGACCCCGGCCGCGACCACGGCTGTAGCCTCTGCGAGTTCCCCGGCAATGCCCAAAACATCCGCCGAGTTTGAACCCACCGTAGAGAACAAGGGCGCTGCGCCTTCAGGTGTGCCGAGCGGGATGGTTTGGATTCCCGGCGGAGAATTTTCAATGGGCGCGAAAGAAGACAGTTCGCTGAATGGTGTTGGTATGCAAGCCACCGTGGATTCGCGTCCCATTCATCGCGTTTACGTCGATGGCTTTTGGATGGATAAGACGGACGTGACGAACACGGAGTTTTCGCGCTTCGTGAAAGCCACGAAATACGTAACGGTAGCCGAGCGCAAACCGCGCGCGGAAGATTTTCCGGGAGCGCCACCCGAGAATCTAATCGCAGGATCCGTTGTGTTTTCGCCGCCGGATCATGAAGTTCCTTTGAACAATCACTTCCAATGGTGGTCGTACGTCCCTGGCGCGAATTGGCGGCATCCGGAAGGTCCGAAAAGCGATTTGGAGGGCCGCGAAAATTATCCCGTAGTGCACATTGCGTATGAAGACGCGCTCGCTTATGCCAAATGGGCGGGAAAGCGATTGCCAACCGAAGCGGAATGGGAGTTCGCGGCGCGTGGCGGACTCTCGGGAAAGCTCTACCCATGGGGCGATGAGTTCCGGCCCGACGGAAAGTGGATGGCCAACACGCATCAGGGAAAATTTCCCGTTACTGATACAGGCGAAGATGGACACGTGGGCATAACGCGGGTCGCACTTTATCCGGCCAATGGATACGGCCTGTACGACATGGCCGGAAACGTTTGGCAGTGGACCTCCGATTGGTACCGTCCGGATTACTATGCGCGGTTGGCCGCAAGCGGAGTCGAAACGCGCAATCCCAAAGGACCAGATTCGCCGTTTGATCCTGATGAACCAACCGAGAAGAAGAGAGTGCATCGCGGCGGATCATTCCTGTGCACGGATCAATACTGTTCGCGGTACATGGTTGGGACGCGAGGCAAGGGCGAGATCAGCACAGGCACGAATCACCTTGGATTCCGTTGCGTATCGGCCGGAAATCCCGCGACTCCCAAAACATAGAAAGTAGAAAATCGCCCGCACATCCGATGCGGCGACAAAGGCCAGAAAAAAGAAAGGCCCTGCGATATTGCAAAATCGCAGAGCCTTTTTTTTGAAGCATGATCGCCGTTAGTTGTCTTGTGCTTGAACCAACGGGAACTGTGAACTGAGCTGCAAATCGATCATCGCCTGGATGCGACGGTCGAGCTGGAAGAAGGTGGCCGTCTTCGTTCCCGGCAAAACTTGATTAAAGATCGGAATATACTTTATGCGAAGTTGCGCTACCGCCGCATCCACCGCCAAGGCTCTTTTGGTCAGGTCGTTTGCCTGCGCGTCGGTCATGGTTCCCCAGGTATCCGCGTAGTCCTTCATCAGCGCGTATTTGTCGTTGTTGATTTTGACCAGGTCAGCGGTGTACTGGTCGTAGACCGGCCAGAATTTTGTTGCTTCGGCATCGGTGAGTTTGAGATTGGCGGCGATGAGCTGTTTCTTCTTCGAGCGAATATCCTTACGAAGAAGATCGATGTCTTGATCGCGCACCTCTTGTGAGGTCGGCGTCGCCGTTTGGGTGGATTGAGAGCCACCCGTTTGCGCCCGCGCACTTCCCCCACCGACACCAAACACTCCGATCAGCAGGATCCCGGTTACCAGCTTCTTATTCATTCTTGCTCTCCTTTACCTGTCTACACAGTCTCGATGGGTGGGCGGTTCTACCGAAAGCTGTTCTATTGAAAGCTTGTGCTCCGCTCGCTGTTTCGCTTGTATACGTTTTACGTGTACGGCGGGCAGCGTATTGTATACCTGATTTGCCTGCCGGTGATATCTCCCGGAGATTATTATTTTGTGCCGCGACATCGCTTTCGATTCTTCGTCCATCCATTGCAACGCTTGTGGCGTGGCGCGTCGTAATTCGTTACCGCCGGCCAAATAACCTTGGTGGTGTGCGGGTCATCAAATAGGCGAGACAAAATGATTCCCTTCTCTATTCTCGATCTTTCTCCCGTGCCGCAAGGGGCGAGCGCTTCCGACGCGCTGCGTAATTCTCTTGATCTTGCGCAGCATGCGGAAAAATGGGGCTACAAACGATTCTGGCTGGCCGAGCATCACAACATGCCGGGCATCGCCAGCGCGGCCACCGCGATCGTGATCGCGCACATTGCCGGTGGGACGAAAACAATTCGCGTCGGTTCCGGCGGAATCATGCTGCCGAATCATTCGCCGCTGGTGATTGCGGAGCAGTTTGGCACTCTGGCCTCGCTGTTTCCCGGACGCATCGATCTCGGACTCGGCCGCGCTCCAGGCACCGACCAATTGACGGCGCGCGCACTGCGCCGGGACCTGGCCGCCAGCGCCGACCGCTTCCCCGAAGACGTGCTGGAATTACAACACTATTTCGAGAAGCCTGAGCCGGGACAAAAGATTCGCGCATTTCCGGGCAGCGGCTTGCAGGTTCCCTTCTGGTTACTGGGCTCGAGCACGTTCAGCGCGCAACTTGCGGCGCATCTTGGCCTGCCTTTTGCGTTCGCTTCCCATTTCGCGCCGGCCGATATGATGGATGCGCTGCGCTTGTACCGGCAGCTTTTCAAGCCGTCGAAACAACTGGATCGTCCTTATGCGATGCTCGGCATCAACGTTATCGCCGCTGCTACCGACGCCGAGGCGCGCCGGCATTTCACTTCACTACAACAATCGTTCACCAATCTTCGCCGCGGCACTCCTGGACAAATTCCACCGCCTATCGATGACATCGACGCGTTCTGGTCGCCTGCGGAAAAAGCCATGGCCAGCCAGACGCTTACGGTTTCCGCGGTGGGCTCGTCCGAGACGGTGGCGCGAGGGCTGCAAAATTTCATCGAGGTTACCAACCCCGACGAATTGATGATCACCGCGCATATTTACGACCACAAAGCGCGGCTCGATTCGTTCGAGCGGGTGGCCGCAGTTCGTTCGTCCATCGCATCGGAAGCTGCGCGATCGTCAGAAACATCGGGCGCCGCGTCTGTAACGCGTTAGCCGTTGGCCCACCCCCCCTGTTTTTGTAAGTGCAGATTCTCGAGAGAGTTGCAGGGCGTGGAAGTCCTTTGGAATCTGCAGTTCCGTAAGTGCAGATGATGAAGGGGATACGTGAGACGGGTTTGCGACGCGCGCCCACTCCCCGGTATTTTCGTGAAGAGTGCGTAGATTGCGGAGGACAAGACGGTTAGCTGTGGTATGGGAATTCATCGAGTGCGCAAAGCTATGAAAGGAAAGGGGCCGAGTTTTGGAGATACGTCGTGGACGACGCTCCCCTCGAAAATCAGGCAGACAGAGTGAGGAAGAAGTTTGTTTGGGACGGAGTGGTGCCGAAGTGTCACGCGCACGTGTAGCATGGGAACAGTAACTTAGTCTATATATATTTTAATAGTACTAGTCACGAATGGCAGGGATCCAAAGTCGACAGCCGACAGTTGACAGCCGACAGTCGAAAGTTTCGAAGCAGGAGAACCAAGGCTAACCTTAGACCCAAGACCCAGGTATGAACTGCGAACCTGGGGCACCCTTCGCGTTTTTTGGGTGGAGAGAAGTTGGGGACCGTGGTGATCCGGTCGACTTCAGGCACAAGGGCGGGAGACTCTTTTTCGGGCGACCCGCGGGGTGGCTCTATCCCTTGTACAAATCCCAAAGCAACTTGACCGTGTTTGGCCCGTGGCCCTGATAGTGATTGTTGGCGTAGGCATAGATTTTCAAATCCGGCGTTCTACGCCGGATAGTCTTGAACAGTTCGGCCCAATTCCGGAGATCACCGGCGCGGTCCACGATAGTCTTATCCCAGGTTAGCGTTTCTCGCTCGATGCCCTTACGATCTCCCAGCCACCGGACATAAATGAAATCTGTTGTTAGCAAATCCAGTTTCTGTTCCCAGGGACGCGGCATAAAGGTTGTGTCGGATAATGCCAGTGCTACTCGGTTCTCTCGCAGGGCGTCCAATAACCGTTCCGTCAGCCACTGCCTATTTCGAATCTCCACCACAAATCTGACCTTAGGCAAATCCTTGATTCGCGCGAGGAAGTTTCGCAGGCGGCGCAGAAATTCGCTCTCATGCATTACCGACTTGTCGAACTTCGGGAATTGGAACAATAACGGCCCGAGCTTTTCGTCGAGGATGTTCATGCGGTCTATGAATTCGTCAAACTCGGCTTCACAATCCACCAGCATTTTATCGTGAGTGACGATCTGCGGGACTTTGGCGGCAAAGATGAAGTCCGGCGGAGTGCGCTGGTACCAGTTGCGTACGGTGGCTGCGCTGGGCGTAGCGTAGAAGGTGGAATCGACTTCCACGGTTTGGAATCTGGTTGAATAGTAGACCAAGAATTGTCGTGGATTTGTTCCGCCAGGATAGAAGCTTCCGACCCAGCCATTGGCAGAGAAAGCGCTGGTGCCCAAGAGCAAGCCCGGTTCCGCACAAGGGCGCTCGCCAGGAAGCGTCGCGCTCAAGTTGCTGTCGAGAGATTTATCGTCGTCGAACAGGGAGGGTTGGTGGAATGGGATGACTTTCTTGCTCTCCATCAGGCGAACTTAGCATGCAGAGGTTGAAAGTTAACAGTTGAAAGTTGAAAGCTTCGGTGCAGACCCCGGTAGGAACTGCGAACCTAGGGCTTCCGTTTTGTGAGTTGCTAGAGAGGCAGATTTTGCTTTCCGATCAACTTCCTTCACAAAGGACTGGGAACCTCTTTTTCTAAACAAACGAGACGAGTCAAATCTTTTTCGCAATGATCAACACGATTAAGACCACCAAGAGCAACCCGAGACCTCCGCTCGGATAGTATCCCCAGCCAGTGCTGTACGGCCAAGTTGGTAAAGAGCCCAAAAGAATGAGCACCAAAAGCACAATGAGTATGGTTCGGATCATTTTTGTGTTCCCTCACGGGTTTTTCTTCCTCGCGGGCGAGCATATCACCCGACAGTCAATAATCCAGGGCAATCCCTGCGTCTAAGCGATTAAATGGATTCAACTACAGCGCTTCCAGTAGGTCACCACCCGGGTCGTGAATTAGCTATTTTTTATTACCGGAATTCGCGCACGCGGGTACTCGGTTTACCGGATATTTGTTGGCTGGCACGATGCCACAATTGGGCCACAATTGGACGAAGACCAGCAGGTTCGTTTTCCAGCCCAATTACAGAAGCTGGAGGCATGATGATTGTGAGTTTTGACGTGTTCCGGATTGAGGCGGACGAAAGGCTTTACCGGCTTGGCACGGCGAAATCGATTGAAGAGGCGAGGAAGTTCGTGAAGGTTCTGGCCATCGATTCGCGGCGTGAATTCTGCGCCATCGATCAGATCACGGGCGAAAAGGTAGTTCTAAAGATCGAGGACCAACCGGAAAGCACGTAGAACGGAAAAAACGAGGAGGAAACATGCACCGTTTCGAGGTGTTCCGTATTTTCGACGAGCAACCCTGCTGGATCGGTTTCGCCGAGACCTTCGACGATGCGAATGCGCAGGCAGCGCTTTTAGACGATGATTATCTGATTGTCGATAACACTACGGGGCAGCATGTTCGAACTAACAAAGTTGTTCTGCGCGAGGCCTTCGACTACGCACTCGAAGCGTGAGCGCCAAGTAGTTTCGGTGCTTATATCGCACCGGCAGAGGGCCACCAAGACATAAAGAGGAGAAGGTTGCTGGGGCTTCGATCGTGCGGACATAGGGCGCATGGGTCCTGCGCCCCTACGCAGAGCGCATTGCCGAGAATCGAGAATAGGCACGCGATGCAATCAAGATAAACCACAAACCCCAAGACCCAGATACGAACTGCGAACCTGTGGTACCCTGCGCGTTTTGTAGGTTGAAAGAAGTCAGAGACGGTGGCGGTCCGATCGATTTCAGGACAGAAGAAGAGTATCTTTCCGGCACAG
>Ga0210383_10000394_pt1 | contig 41613 bp, 66 predicted proteins | sample IncBWC14OmetaG_FD_160072 | JGI IMG/M metagenome (GOLD analysis project Ga0210383, IMG submission 160072) | Forest soil microbial communities from Barre Woods Harvard Forest LTER site, Petersham, Massachusetts, United States - Inc-BW-C-14-O ...
TTCCTGATGGCGCAGTGCTTCTACGTCCCCGCCCGGCTGGCCGGGCCGCTGGCCGGGTTCGCGCCGGGCTGGCCGGGCCGCATCGCCGACCCGACCGGCGTTGACCTCACCGTGCGCGCCCTCCTGGCCGAGCGCGGCGAGTCCTACCACCTCCACGTCCCGTCGCTGGTCCAGCACCAGCACTGGCGGTCGGTGATCAACCCGCGCCGTCAGCCGGGCCGACAGTCGAGGAGCTTCGTCCCGTGATCTGCGTCTGTGAAACCGCAAAAACCTGGGGTCGTGAAGGCCGGGCTAAGAGGTACTCCCCGAGACACGGGCGGCGAGGGGTGACCCCCCACCCCCATCGCCGCGTCACGCCCCGCAGAGCGACGCTGCCGTGCCAAGGTCTCAGCGTGTGCCCTAAGCCGCGTTCGTGCGGCAGCGTGGCGCTCCGCGCCGCTGATGGGGTGCTGGGGGTGCGCGGTGGGTGCTAGGGGTCCAGCGCCGAAGCCCACACGGCTGCGGGTGCTGCACGGTGGCCATCCCGAGCGCGTGAACCGGGCTGAGCCCGTGCCTGCGGCGCTGCCCGTGGTCCGGCCCCCGTACCTCTCGAAGGGGGCTGTCGAGAAGTGGGACGAGCTGGGGCCGCACCTGGTGGCGATGGGGGTGGTCACGGCTGCGGATGTGGACCTGCTGGCGGCCTATTGCGAGTGCTTCGCCCGGTGGCGACGGCTGGCGCAGCTCGCGGCCTCGTCACCCCCGGTCTTCAAGCGGGGTGGTGAGGGGGAGGAGACGGTGTTCGTGAAGAACCCGCTCTGGGGGCAGGTGCGGGATGCGGAGGCGGCGCTGCGGGTGATGGCGCGGGAGTTCGGGTTCACGCCCTCGGCCCGGTCGGGGCTGCGGGTCCAGGGGTCGGTGGCGGCGGCTGCGGAGCGGTTGCTGACTGATGGGTGAGACACGGGGCCAGGCGCCAGCGCACCGTTCAGCGCAACCCGAGCGCACCCGGACGCGGGTGATGGGTCCTGACCCCGTGCCGTGCCAGGCTAGCGCGCCGGTCAACTGGGCTGAGGCGATGAACGCGGCGCTCGCGGAGATGGCCGAGGCGGTGGGGGCTGAGCTGAACCGGATCGGGGCGGTGCTGTCGGCGGCGATGACGTGGGGGGTCGGGGTGCGTGGTGAGCGGGGTGACCCGACCGGCGACCCGCCGCTGGTGCGCGATGGCTAGCCCGCCGGTCTGCGGCTACACCCTTGACGGGGTGCGGTGCAGGAGGCGCGGCGATCACAGGTGCGCGGGGCGGGTCCGGCACGTGGTGGCGTTCTTCACCGAGATCCTGACCCACACGAAGGGCGACTACGCGCGGCACCCGTTCATCCCGGCGCCGTGGCAGCGTGAGCGGGTGCTGGCGCCGCTGATCGGTGAGGTGGTCTATGACGAGCGGCGGCGGCGCTACGTCCGCAAGTACCGCATCCTCTACCTGAACGTCGCGCGCAAGAACGGCAAGACCGAGCTGCTCGCCGGGCTGGTGCTGTACCTGCTGGTCGCGGATGGTGAGGCGGCGGCTGAGATTTACGGGCTCGCGCTGGACTCCGGGCAGGCCGGGCTCGTGTTCCGGGTCGCGGCGCGGATGGCGGTGAACAGCCCGGTCCTGCGGGCGCGGCTCCAGGTGATCCGCGGCGCCGAGCGGATCGTGGACGAGAGCACGGCGAGCTTCTACGCGGTGGCGGCGGGCGACGCTGAGGGCAACCTCGGCGAGGAGCCCTCGGGCGCCGTGATTGACGAGCTGCTCACGCAGCGGGGCCGCGACCTGTTCGACACGATGCGGACCTCGATGGGCACCCGCGCCCAGCCGCTCCTCCTGCTCGCGACCACGGCCGAGAGCGACCCGTCCGGGTTCGCGGCGACGGAGCGGGAGTGGTCAGAGCGGATCGCCGAAGACCCCGAGCTGGAGCCCGAGCGGCTGGTGGTCATCTTCCGCGCGGCCGATGACGCGGACTGGACGAAGCCCGCCACGTGGCGGCAGGCGAACCCGGCGCTGGGTGACTTCCTGGATGAGCGGGTGCTGGCGTCGGAGTGCCGGACGGCGCAGCGCAACCCGGCCGCGGAGCGGAGCTTCAAGCAATTCCGGCTCAACCAGCCGGTGTCCAAGGTCGGGCGGGCCATCTCGATGCCGGTGTGGGACGAGTCCGCGGGGCCGGTCCCGGCCGAGGAGATGCCGGGCGAGCTGGCGGGCGCCGAGTGCTTCGCCGGGCTCGACCTGGCCGCGACCCAGGACCTCGCCGCGTACGCGCTGGTCTTCCCGGCCGCGGACGGCGCCTATGACGTGATCTGGCGGCACTTCTGCCCCGCGGCGCGGCTCGCGGACCTGTCCCGGCGAACCGGCGGCCAGGCCGAGCTGTGGGTGGCCAGGGGCGAGCTGACGCTGACCGACAGCCCGGTCACCGACTACGAGACGATCCGCGCGGCGCTCAACGCCGACCGGCTGGTGTACCGGATCGCGGAGATGGCGTTCGACCCGTGGAACGCCGTCCAGCTCGCGGTGGAGCTGGCCGACGACGGGTGGGTCATGGTGCCGTTCGCGCAGAGCGCGCGGAACATGTCGGCCTCCAGCGCTGAGCTGCTGCGGCTGGTCGCCGCGTCGGAGCTGCGGCACGGCGGGTCGGGGATCGCCCGGTGGCAGGCGGGCAACGCGGTCACCCGGACGGACGGGGCGGGCAACGTGAAGTTCGACCGGCAGAAGTCCGCGGAGAAGATCGACGGCATCGTGGCCGCGGTGATGGGGCTGGACCGCGCGCTGCGGCGGTCGTCCCGGTCGGAGGAGTACGCGGCGGCGGGGTTCTAGTTGACAACGTGAGACAAAAGGAGGCGGCCTGATGGCCGAGGTAGACGACCTGCGGGCGGCGTGCGCGAACAAGCTCGACATCCAGGCGGGCCGCGCCCGCGGCTTCCAGGAGTATTACGAGGGCGAGCAGGGCGTGATCGCGCTGCTTGACACTGAGGAGCGGCGCACCTTCAAGACGTTCCTTGACGAGGCCGGGGCGAACTGGTGCGAGCTGATCGTCAACGCCGTCGCCGAGCGGCTCCAGGTGGTCGGCTTCCGGTTCGGCGACGACGCGGCCAGCGAGGCGGCCTGGACCCTCTGGCAGGCCAACCAGATGGACGCCGACAGTGAGCTGGTGCAGACCGACGCGCTGGTCATGGGCTCCTCGTTCGTGCTGGTGCAGCCCGACGAGGACAACCCGACCGGCGTCGCGATCACCGCCGAGTCGCCGCTACAGGCGACCGTGCTCTACCAGCCGGGGAACCGGCGGCGGCGCCTCGCCGGATACAAGCGGTTCCCCGAGGTGCCCGGCGAGCCCGGCCGCGATATCGAGGTGCTGATCACCCCGGAGGAGATCATCACCTGGTACCCGTGGGAGCTTGGCCCGGAGGTCGCGCCGAACCCGGCCGGGACGGTGGGGCTCATCGAGCTGGTGCCGCAGCCGCGGACGGTCGGCTGGCCGCGCTCGGAGCTGGCGCCCGCCATCTCGATCCAGGACCGCATCATGACGATCCTGTTCAACCGCTGCGTCGCGATGGACTACGGCGCCTTCCGGCAGATCTGGGCGACCGGGATTCGCATCGCCCGCGACGTGGTGAAGACCGACGACGGCGGCGAGGCCGTGAAGGTGGTCCGGCCGTTCGATATCGGGAGCAACCGGCTGCTCACCAATGAGAACGAGGGCGGCCGGTTCGGCGCGTTCCAGGAGTCGACGCTGGGCGGCTACCTCGCGTCGGTGGAGCAGGACGTGACGATGCTCGCCGCGATCACGCAGACCCCGGCGCACTACCTGACCGGGCACCTGGTGAACCTGTCCGCGGACGCGATCAAGGCGGCCGAGACGGGGCTGGTGGCCAAGGTGCGGCGCCGGTCGCTGCACTTCGGGGAGGGCTACGAGGAGGCGATGCGGCTCGCGCTCCAGCTCGCCGGGAGCCCGGCCGCGGTGGACGTGTCCGCTGAGGTCATCTGGGCGGACTTCGAGACGCGCAGTGAGGGCCAGCGGGTCGACGCGCTGGTCAAGATGGCGACGCTGGGGGTGCCCCGCGAGGTGCTCTGGCAGCGGTGGGGCGCCACCCCGCAGGAAATCGAGCGGTGGGAGGAGATGCTGGCCGCTGAGCAGGCAGCCGCACCGCCGCCCGCACCCGCACCCGCACCAGAACCGGAAGGAGCCCCGGCATGACCACACCCCCGGCGGGCGACCCGCCACCCCCGGCGCCGCCCGCGCCGCCCGCACCGCCCGCTCCAGGGCCGCCCGCGCCGCCCGCGCCGCCGCCCGCGCCGAAGGCGCCCACCGCCGAGGACCTCGCCAGGGTGGAGGCGGCGCTCGCTGAGGAGCGCAGGCTCCGCGCCGAGGACCGCAAGGCGCTCGACGCGCTTCGGCGGGACGGCATGAGCGAGGCCGAGAAAGCCATCGCCAAGGCCCGCGACGAGGGCAAGGCCGAGGCCGCGCAGGAGCACGCTCAGGAGCTAGCCGCCGCTGAGTTCCGGGCGCAGGCCGCCGGGCGCATCACGAACCCGGACGCGGCGCTCGCGGTGCTCGACCTGGCCAAGCTGCTGAAGGACGGCAAGCCGGACAAGAAGGCGATCGGGGCGCTGGTCGACCAGCTCGCGGCGGTGCCCCCGGCGCCGGGGAGAATCCCGGCCGGGGCGCGCGAGCCCGGCAACGTGGACGGCGACCTGTTCCGCGACCTCATGCGGGGCCGCCCGTAAGTTGACGGGCCGCGGGTGGCGGGGGGATGCTGGCTCCGATGCCGCGCGGCGTGATGCGGCGGCAGCCGGTAGCCGAATCCGGGCGCTTCGCGAGGGGTGATCCTGAGGCCCGGCCAGCGTGCGGCGTGATGCGGCGCTTGGCCCGGTGGCGCGGAAATGCGGCGAGACCTGTTCCGTCTCGCTGAAAGCAGACCGCAAATGCCTCTTTCCGATTTCTCGGGGATCATCCCCCACGAGTACAGCCAGCAGATCATCCACGAGGTCGAGCAGCGCTCAGCCGTGCTCCAGCTCGCCCAGATCATGCCGATGGGCACCCGGATTACCGAGCTTCCGGTGACCGGCAAGCTCCCGACCGCGCAGTGGGTCCACGGGTCCGGGGCGCCGCCCGCCGGGACCGGCCGGAAGCCCTACACCGACCTGACCCTCGTGCCGCAGGTCATCACGGCCGAGGAAATCGCCGCGGTGGTGGCGATCCCGCAGCAGTACCTCGATGACAACACGATCAACCTGTGGAACTGGGCGCGGCCGAAGATGGCCGAGGCCATCGCGGTCAAGCTCGATGAGACCGTGCTGTTCGGCGGCCTGCCCGCGAACGTCCCGGCGAGCTTCCCGGTCGGCGGCGTGGCCTCAAACACCTACTCGACCTCAGTCGGGAATGGCGGGGGCGGGCCGTTCCCGACCGCGATCGACGCGGTGGACGCCGTGAACAACGGGATGAGCTACGTCGAGGGCCAGGGCCTCGCGGTGACCGGGCACTCAGCGGACATCGGCGCCAAGGGCCGGTTCCGCGGCGTCCGCGACCAGACCGGGGCGCTCCTGCTCGGCACCGAGCAGGTGGGCACCAGCCAGCGGCCCACGCTCTACGGAGAGCCGATCGCCTACAGCCAGTACGCCACGAACACCAACAACATCAACTTCATCACCGGGGCGTGGGACTACCTGGTCATCGGCGTGCGGGAGGACATCAGGTTCCGCATCGACCCGTCCGGCGTGATCGCCGCCCCGGACGGCACGATCGCGGTCTCCGGGTTCCAGGACAACGTGGTCCCGTGCAAAATTTGGGCTCGGTTCGGCTGCACGATCATCAAGCCAGTGACCCCGCGGGTGCCCGGCGGCGCGGTCCCGTTCGCGCGGACCAACCTGCTCAACCTGTCGGCCCCGGCCGGTGGCGCGCTGCTCGCCAACCACCCGCACGGCGAAGTCACCGCGCCTCCGCGTGAGAGCGGCGGGTCGGCCAAGAAGTGACCCCGAGCGCGCCGTGGGAGATGTGGGCGCCGCCGCTGTCGCCGCCCGCTGAGGGCGGGCTGCCCCGCGACGCCGCGCAGCAGATCGCCGATGCGTGGTGGGACGACGACCCGCACCTGTGCGCCGCGCTCCAGTGGGAGGCGTACGCGGCGATGCTCCCCCCGGCTATCGCCGTCGCGCAGGTCGCGACCGGCGCGCAGTCGGTCAGCTACGGCAGGGCCACGCCGGGCGGCGACCTCGGCGCGGCCCTCGCCCGCGCGGCGTGGCACCGCTCGTTTACCGGCGCCGTGTCGGTCCCGCTGGAGGCCGCGCCGCCGGTCCTGCTACGGGGCCGCCTCCCCTGGATTGAGTGGGTCGACTGATGACGATGCTGCTGCTCGGCGCCGACCAGGTCGACCTCTACCCGCCCGGCGACCTGGACGGGCACGGCTGGCAGGAGGAGACCCCCACCCGCCGCATCTGGACCGGGACCGGGAACCTCCAGCTCCTCACCGGGCAGTCCGACCCGCGGGCCAGCGACGGCGGCGGCCGGGGGCCGCACGACCCGGCCAGGATCGAGACCGGGAACCTGTTCCTCCCGCTCGGCGCCGACCCCGCGGACGGCATGACCGCCGTCATCCGCGGCCAGGCGTACGCCGTGTCAGAGGTCCGGGTGATCGCTGACCCGGTGCTCGGGCCGGGCGCCGGGATCGCGTGCCACGCGATGACTGTGACGGTGCGTCGTGGCGGGTGAGGTCGTGTTCCGGGTCACTGACCCGAAGGCGCCGCGGCTCGCGGTGCAGCAGAACATCGCGGAGACCGCGCAGAAGATCGCCGGGGCGGCCAGGGCGAACACCCCGCGGCTGTCCGGCCTGATGGCGGCGAGCTGGGAGGTGCGGCCGGGCTACAACGACCCCGGAACCTCCGTCGTGATCAACACGGCGCCCTATGCCCGGTTCGTGGAGTACGGCACCCGCCGGACCCGCGCCTACGCGCCGCTCGGCCGGGCGCTGGCGGTCGGCGGATGACCGCGGCGCCGGTCATTGTGCAGCCCGACCTTGAGGCGTGGGTCTGGGCGAACATCCGGCACCTGACCCCGCTCGGCGAGGTGACCTCGTTCGCCTACTCCGCGGTCCAGCACTGGCCGGGCTGGATCTACGCCTACTTCGTGCAGGTCGACGCGCGGCACCGCCGGAAGGAAGCCGCCCGCGCGCTGGCCGAGACGGTGCGGCAGACCATCGTCGCGCTGCCTGATGTGCCCTGGCCCGAGGGCACCGTCTGTTACGTCCAGCCGGTCGAGGGGCCAGCGTGGCTCCCCGACGACGACGGCTCGCCGCGCTACATGGCGCGCTACGAGATCCGGGTCCATCCCCGCCGAGGCGCAGCGGCCCCCGCTCCTGCCGAGGCACCGTAGGAAGGAATCGTCATGCCCCCATCCCCATCACGCCAGCTCCAGCCCGGAGAGGTGCAGGTCGGCACCGCGAACGGGCCGGGTCTCTGGCTCGCCCCGCTCGGCTCAGACCTGCCCGAGGGCACCAGCGACGAGTGGCCCGACGAGTGGGAAATCCTCGGCTACCTCAGCGACGACGGCCCCACCGTGGGGCAGTCCACCGACTCGACGGACATCACCCCGTGGCAGTCGGTGGTCCCGATCCGGTCGGTGATCACCGGCCGCTCGATCACCCTCCAGTTCGTGCTCTGGCAGCTCAACGGCAAGACGCTGGCGCTGTACTTCGACGCCGACGAGGAGACCGTGGACAGCGATGGGCTGCTGGACATGGACCTGCGGTCGGACACCCCTCAGCATCTCTACATGGTGGGGATCGACGCGCGAGACGCCGAGCGGGTGCTGCGGATCATCTTCTACCGGGCCAGCCTCACCGACGCCGGGGACATGCAGATCACCCGCGGCGCCGCGGTGCCGCTCGACTGCACCCTGTCGGCGCTGGACGACGCGGGCAAGCTCGCGAAGGTGCTGCTCGGCCCGCCCGAGGACGACTCCAGCGCTCCGCTGCGCGGCTCCCGTAAGGCCAAGCCCGCCGCGACCTCGACGGCGGCGTGACCAGCCCCAACGGCGACAGCAGCATATTCAACCTGGAGGCCGCGGCTGCGGCCGAGGGCGAGGCTGCGCCGTTCCCGTTCATCTACAAGGGCACGCACTACGAGCTTCCCGCGATGTCCGGCTGGCCGATGACCACGATCCGCAAGGTGGCGACCGGCGACCTGGAAGCCGCGCTCGGCGCGCTGATCGGCCCGGAGACCTATGAGCAGCTCTGCGCGGACGGGCTGACGCTCGGCGAGATGAAGGCGCTGTTCGCGGCGGCCGGGGCGACGGGCGGGCTGGCGAGCCTCCCAAATTCCAGGCCGCGTGCGCGGCGCGATTCAACCCGGACATCGAGGCGGTAATGCTCGCGGCGTACGGGGTCGACGTGCTCGACCCCGGCGTGTCGACGCGCCGCGTCGCGGTGCTGCTCGACCGGCTGCCCCCGTACGCGCTGCGGGCCGGTGACCCGTGGTCGACCGAGTCCGAGCTGCTCGCCGTGCTCATCGACCAGGTGGCCGCGCTGACGTGGGTCACGATGAAGGCCCACGGCGCCAAGAACGTCGCCAAGCCCAAGCCGGTGCCCCGGCCGGGGACCTACGCGCAATCCGCGCGTAATCCATCGCCGCAGGCCAGCGGCGCGGGCAGGGCGGGGTCGTGGGGCGACGCCGCGGCGATGCTCGGCGGGATGCCGGGCGTGCGGGTGAGCGATGGCCGCTTACACCTACGGGTCGCTGACCGTCCCGGTCACCGCCGACACCCGCGACCTGAAGTCGGTCATCGCCAGGGATGCGAGCGAGGCCGGGCACCAGGCCGCGGGCTCCATCAGCCAGTCGATGACCGCCGGGCTGAAGGCGGTCGGCGGGCTCGGCGCCGCGGTGGGCAAGAGCGTTGCGACCGGCATCGCCGGGGCCACCGTCGCCGCGACCGCGTTCGGCGTTGAAGCCTTCAAGACCGCGGCGCGGGCCGGGGAGATGGACGCCTCGCTGCGGGCGCTCGCCAAGGCGAACAACATCAGCTACGACGCGATGCAGCAGTCGGTCTCCGCTGTCCGCAAGCAGGGCATCGAGGCCGGGGTGGCTCAGGGCCTCGTCGCGCAGTTCGCCCGTAACCAGCTCGACCTGTCCAAGAGCACCGACCTCGCGCGGGTCGCGCAGGACGCCGCGGTCATCAGCGGCAAGAACTCCACGGAGGTCCTCGACGCGCTGGTCCACGGCATCACCACCCAGAACTCGGCGGTGCTGCGGAACGCCGGGCTCAACGTCCAGGCCGGGCAGGCGGTCGCCCAGTACGCGAAGTCGCTCGGCAAGACGGTCGCTGAGCTGACCGACGCCGAGCGGGCTCAGGCCGTGCTCAATGCGGTGCTGGAGTCGGGCAAGGGCGTCGCGGGCGCCTACGCCTCCGCGATGGAGGAGCCGGGCAAGGTGCTGCGGTCCTTCCCCCGGATCGTGGACGACATCAAGCTGAGCGTCGGCCAGGGGCTCGTGCAGGCGTTCGGCCCGATGATCCTCCAGGCGTACGACCTCGCCAAGGCGCTGTCGGCGGCGCTGGCGCCCGGCGGCCAGCTCGCCCCCATCTTCGACGCGATCGGCGTCGCGGTGGGCAAGCTCGTCGCGCCGCTGTCCGGCATGATCGCCAAGTGGACCGAGTGGATCAACAACCTGAAGCCCGAGCAGGTGCAGCGGGTGGTCGACCTGCTGCACCGCTTCGGCCCGGCCGCGATAGCCGGGGCCGCCGGGCTGACCGCGCTCGTCGCGCCGGGGCTGCTCGGCCAGATACCGATCCTCGGCGGGCTGCTGACTAACCTCCTCGGCCCGGTGAAGCTCGTCGCGGGCGGGCTCGGCTCAGTCGGCCAGGCCGCCCTCCACAGCATCCCCGCCCTGTCGTCGGTGGTGCCCGCCGCGGGCGGCGTGGGCGCCGCGCTCGGCGCCGCAGCGCTGCCCATCGCCGCGGTCGTCGCCGGGTTCGCTGCCCTGATGATCGCCAGCTCCGATTTCCGCGAGGCCGTGTTCGCGCTGGGCCGCGGGCTGCTCGACTTCCTGATGCCCATCCTCAAAGGGCTCTGGGAGGGGGCGCTGAAGCCGGTACTCATGGGGCTCTGGGACATCGTACGGGCCATCGGTGACGCCCTGGCGCCCGTGATCAAGGAGCTTTCCAAGCTGCTCAAACCGCTCGGCGAGCTGTTCGGCGAGGTGGCAGGCGGCGGCGCCGGGGAGGGCGGCGTCTCCGGGCTCGGCGCCGCGATCAACATCGTCGTCCCGATCATCGTCGGGCTGATCAAGGTGATCGGGTTCGTGCTGGAGGTGCTGGTCAAGATCATCGTGCCCATCGCTGAGGTAGCGATCAAGCTGCTCTCCTGGGTGCAGGCCATTTCCAACGTGATGAACCCGCTGAAGGCGCTAGGCGGGGCGATTGAGTGGCTCATCGGGATCGTGAAATCGCTGTGGCACTGGATCACCGGCAACAGCCCCGGACTGATACCCGCCTTCGGTGCGCTCGGCCAGGCCGCGATGGCGGTCGCCGGGATGCTCGGCGGCGCCGTGTCCGGCGCGTTCTCCGCGCTGGCCGGGGTGGTGCAGTCCGCGCACGGCGCGATGACCTCGGCGGTGTCCGGCGCCTGGTCGCAGATGAAGTCCGTGACCAGCGCGGGCATCTCGCAGATGTCGAGCGCCGTGTCCTCCGGGTTCAGCGGCATGGTCGGGATGGCCCGGTCGGCGGGCAGCTCGATGGTCGAGGGGCTGAAGTCCGGGCTGTCCGCGGCCCGCGGGCTCGGCGGCTGGATCAGCTCGAACGTGACCGGCCCGGTTACCTCGATGATCAAGGGCGGGCTGGGCATCGGCTCGCCGTCCACCATCACGATCTACTTCGGCGAGGAGATGGTGGAGGGGCTGAAGCGCGGGCTCCAGACCGCAAAGCAGCACCTCGGCTGGATACGGGCCAACGTGTGCGACCCGATCATCGGCGCCCTCAAGGGCGCGTTCGGGATCGGCTCGCCGTCACGGGTCACGATGGGCATCGGCGAGGACCTGGCCGCCGGGCTGGAGGAGGGCTGGTCGCACGCCGCGGGCGCCCTGGAGATTCCCGGCTTCGGCGGCGGCCCCGCGATCGGCTCGCCGCTGGCGGGCGGCGGGCTGTCCGCGGCGGCGGGCGGGATGACCGGCGCCGGGGGCGCCACCATCAACGTCTACCCGCAGGCAGGCCAGGATGAGCGCGAGATAGCCGCGCTGGTCTCCCGCGAGCTGGCATGGGCGACGGCTGGAGGTCTCGGATGACAACCCCGACGCTTCGCAGGTACGACCGCACGTTCGACTGGGGGTACCTGGACACCGGCCCGCTCCCGTCGCCGGGCCGCGGCCTGATCCCGGTCGTGCTCGACGGCCTGTGGCTCAACACGGGTGACACCGACAGCGGGCTGTGCGCGGTCGTGACCAGCGTCGAGGGCTGGCTGGACTCGCCGCCCGCCAACGGCAACGACGTAGCGCGGACCATCAGCGACGGCGCCGCGTGGGGGCCGAAGGTGCTCGGCGCGCGGACGGTCGTCATCCACGGCGCCGCGGTGGGGCCGCGGGAGGAGCTGGCCAGGTTCCGCGCGCAGCTCGCCGCCCGCGCCGCGTACCGCGATCCGGTGCTGCTGGCGATCGGCACGATGGACGGCGAGACGGTGCAGACCGCCGACGTGCGCGCCGGGACCGACAGCTACCGGCACCAGCCCCTCGGCTCGGCCGGCTTCCGGTGGCAGCTCACCCTGACCGCGGCTGACCCGGCGCTCTATGACGGCACCTGGCAGGCCGCCCGGCTGACGAACCTCACCGAGGGCGAGATCACCGGCCGGTCCTACCCGCGCGAGTTCCCCTGGCGGTACGCCGGGAGCTACGTCCCGAACTCCGCGGTGCTCCGCAACGGGGGCAACCACGACGCCCCGGTCTACGCGCTGTACGAGGGCGACCTGTCGCAGACGACGCTGAGCGACGGGCACGGCGGGATCATCCGGCTCGCCGGGCTGGACGCCGGGGTGACGATCCTCGTCTCCACGGCCACCCTCACCGCGGAGGCGCCCGGCGGGCTGTCGCGCGCCTCGTACATCCTGCCCGGCTCCCGGCCCATGCTGCTGCCCCCGGCCAGCTCGGGCCGCTGGTACCTCCGCGGGACCGGCCGCGGCTCAGTGTCGCTCGGCTGGCGGTCAGCATGGGTGTAGGACCGGGAGGCCCGGTCGGGCTGCCGCTGGCGCTGGAGCCCCGGCCGACCATCCCGCTGCCCGGCCAGTGGACATTCTGGGCGGACACGATGGTCGGCGCTCGCGCGCTCGGCAACGTGGACGTGTCGAGCTTCTACTGCGTGCGGCGGCTGTCGGCCTTCGGGCACGGCAACGTGACGGTGAACCTGCCCTCCGGGCTGGACACCCAGCGGATGCTCACGCTGTGGTCCTGGCGGCTGTGGGCGTTCTACGACGGCGAGCCCTATTGGTGCGGGGTGCCAACCGGCGTCGCTGACCAGGACGGCTCCGCGCACGTGCAGTTCACCCTGATCGAGCTACCGGGCTACCTCACCCGGCGCCAATGGGACTACTACCCCGACCGGCGCTATCCCCCCGTGCAGGGCCAGCCCCTCGTTGAGCAGACCGTGATCGCCCGCGACATCGCGGAGCCGGTCGAGGAGGTGGGGGTGCGGATCGTGACCGAGCCCGGTTTCGGGTATGGCCGCGAGCGGCGGTATGAGTACCTGGAGGGCGGCTCGCGCGGCCAGCTCTTGATCAACCTGGCCGGGGTGCTCCAAGGCCCGGAGTTCCGCGCCGAGTACCGGATGACCCCGGCGGGCCGCCCGGAATGCACGCTGCGGATCGCCTACCCGCGCGTCGGGTCGGATGTCTCCGGGCTCGGCCTGTCGGTGCCCGGCGCGGTGGTCGGCTACCGGGCGCAGTGGGACAGCGACCAGCTCCGCACGAGGACGTTCGCGGTCGGGGACCTGCCCCACGACGCGGGCGAGGATGCCGTGCGGCCGGTGGTCGTCGCTGACCTGCCGAACGCTGAGCTGCCCCGGCTCGATGCGATAGACGACTGGCCCGGCACCATCCTGGAGTCGACGCTGCGGGAGCGCGCCACCACCGCCGCGCAAATCCAGTCGGTGCCCGGCCAGCAGATCAGCGGCTCGCCGCCCGAGTCGTTCCCGCCGATCACCAGCTACGGGCCGGGCGACACGGTGACCATCACCGCGATTACGCCGCTGGTCCCGCAGGGCACCGAGTTCGCCGGGCGGCTCCTCCAGGTCGAGGTCAACGCCGCGACCGGCGTGGCCACCTGGACCCTCGCCCTGACCAACCCGCCGCAAAGGCTCCGCGAGTCGCTCGCGGGCGGCCTGGTCCGGCTAGACACCGCCACGTCCGACGCTTTCCGCAGCGGCGGGCTCAGGATCGTATCGGGAGGCCCGAGATGACAACACCGCCGCCGCCGGTCGGCAAGCTCGTATGGGCGCAGGCCGAGACCTACGACGCGGTAGACGACCGCACCCTGATCCGCGCGCTGGCCAGGGACCGGCTCGGCACGCTGGCCGCGGTCGACGCCGTGGCCGGGTCGGGGCTCCAGGTGATCCTCCGCGGCGGCTGGGTCGCTGTCGCATCATGCGACGACGCGACCAGCGCGGTCGTCGGGAGCCGCGAGGATCACGTGGTCATGGCGAACGCCGGACCCGCCTCGGGCAGCCGCGAGGACTGGCTGTGGTGCGAGACCCACCCCGACGAGGGGACGTGGGAGCTGAAGATCCTCCCGGCCGGTCAGGCGGCGCTGCTGCCCGGCATCCAGATCGCGGTGATCACCGTCCCGCAAGGCGCCAACCTGGCCTCGCAGATGACGATCGTCCCGACGATCGCTGAGCTGGACCGGCGGCTGCTGTCGTGGACCGCGCGGAGCTACGAGATCGGCCAGGGCGGGTGGAACTACCAGAACTACGGTCAGGCGGCGCCGCTCGCCGTCGATAGCTACCCGTGCGTGATGCGGCCCGGCCAGTGGTACCGGATCAAGTTCGTGATGCTCGGCCCCGACGTGGTGTCCGGCCCGAGCCGCGTCCACGCGATCGGGGTCGGCTGGCGGGTGGCCGGGCAGGTCCCCGGTCAGTCGGTGATGGCCAAGGCTCACGCTTGCAGCTACCCGCCGAACCCGCCGACCGAGTCTCAGCCCAATTGGCAGATGTGCGAGTGGACGTTCCGCTACACGGGCGCCCCGGTCTCGCGGGTCTTCGATGGCCGCTACTGGATCATCGGCAACGGGCTGTTCCGCATGTGCAACCTCGCCAACGTCGGGGACCACGCCGTGCTCACGGTTGAGGACGTGGGGTCGTGACGACGCCTCACCTGGTCCGGTGGGGGCAGGCGGGCCGCTACTCGGCGTGGGATGACCGGCAGGTCATCACGGCGCTGGCGGGCGGCCGATCCGCGGTGGTCCGCGCGGTGCAGCTCACCCCGGCGGCGGGGCTGGCCGTGGACGTGTCGGCTGACTGGCTGGCGCTCGCTGACTGCGGCGACGGCACGGTGGCGGTGCTTACCTCGCCGGTCGGGGCGAGGGTGACGGTGCAGCCGGGCGACGACGACGCCGACCGCGACGAGGAGCTGTGGGCGGTCATCACCGACCCGGAGACGGCGACCTATGCCTTCCGGGTGCTGGCGCCCGGCGGCGGCCAGGCCGGGGTGAGGCTGGCGACGATCACCGTCCCGGCCGGGGCTGACTCCAGCGGCGACCTGGTACTGACCCCCCGCGATCCTGACTTCGGCGGCGGCGGCAGCGGGCCACCGGGACCGCCGGGGCCGCAGGGACCGACCGGGCCGCAGGGACCGCCCGGACCCCCGGACGGGCCGCCCGGCCCGGAGGGGCCACCTGGACCGGCGGGGCCACCCGGCGCGGAGGGGCCGCCCGGCCGTGAGGGCGACATAGGGCCGCCCGGCGCGGGAGGGCCGCCCGGCGGACCCGGCCCGGCAGGCGACCCCGGCCCGGCAGGCGACCCCGGCCCGGCAGGACCGGCGGGAGCGGAAGGGCAGTCGACGCTGATCGTCGGCGGGTTCGGCCACCAGCGGACCCCCGCGGAGCTGCCCCCAAACGGGTTCATCGAGGCTGGCTGGGACGGGCCGGGCCGCCCCGCGCAGGACATCCAGGTGGAGCCCGGCTGGGCGCTCGTGTGGGACAGCGGCCAGGGCGGCGGCGTAGTCCCCGAGCTGGGCATCGGCCCGTGGCAGGCGCTCGTGACACCGCCCGGCCCGCTGCCCGCGACCCGGTTCCGGTACCGGCTGATCGGGTTCCTGAATTGCGTCCAGGTCGATTTCCTCGTCCACGCCAACACATCCGGGGGGCCGTACAACTTCGGGGCGATGGCGGCCGACTGTCACGTCGGCCAGCCGAACGGCCAGCCGCGCTTCTACTCCCTCCAGGGCAGCACGGCGACGCCCGCCTCCGGGGTGGCGCTCACGCGGGTCCAGTTCGGCCCCAACGGGGCGGTGACCCTGTGGACCTCATTTACCGGCGGGGGCGGCGTGAGCTGCCTCAACGCGCTGATCCCGAGAGACTGAGGAGGCGCCAATGTCTGAGCCGCCGCGTGACGGGTCGCTGTGGGTGTACGCCCCGGAAGGCCCCGGCGACCCGTGGCTGAACCCCGGCGTGGTCCAGGGGCCGCCCGGCAACCAAGGCCCGGAAGGGCCGCAGGGACCGCCGGGACCGCAAGGCCCGGCGGGGCCGACCGGTGAGACGGTGCTGTCGGTTTACAACGACACCGACTGGCAATTCACGCTCGCGCAGGCCATGACCTCCACCGCGCTGTATGAGTTCACCCCGACGTGGGTCATCCCGGCCGGGTGGCTGATACGCGGCTCGGTGTTCGAGATCAACACCCACGGGCACGGCCAGGTCGGCGACCCGCTCGGGGCCGCGCCGCATATGGCGATGGCGCTCCAGCTCAACGTCACGCGGAATCTCTGTCTCGCTGACCTGAGCTGGCAGGACATGTTCGCGAACCGGGGGCTCGCCATCGCTGCGCACGCCTACTACTCGGTCATCAGCCCGACACAGGTCCGGTGCTGGCAGGAGGTCATCGTCGGGCCGACGCTCACCGGCGGCGGCGGCGGCGCCAACCAGCCGAACCGGGGCGGCAACTCGTGGGGGTTCACCACCCAAAACATCGTCACCACCGTCACGCCGGGCGCTGACATGTCGATCGCGATCCTCGGCCGGTGGATTCCCAACCAGCCAAACCAGACGATCACCTTCTACGGGTCGCGGCTGTTCCGCTATCAGGCGACGCCGATGTCGGAGCGTGGTGGCACGCTGTATGGCAGGAGGCGGGGTCAGCCCGTGATCCTGGACGCTGAGAGGAGCACCCAATGACCGCAACCCAGACCGGCCCCGACGAGCCCGCGGACGGCGAGACGCACGACGAGGGCATGGGCGCCGACCCGCTGGCTCACGATGAGCCGGTGGACGACGAGGCAGGAGGCGACACCTGATGGCCCGCTTCGCGTGCGCGACCTGGCGGCCGATCAGCAACAACATCGGCGGCGGCGTGTCCGGCTACCTCGGCGCGGTGCTGCACCACCAGGGCGGGAACGGCTCGCTCTACGGGTGGTTCAACAACCCCTCGGCGAAGGTGTCGGCCCACTTCTGGATCAGCAAGGGCGGCCTCATCGAGCAGTACATCGACACGAGCCGCGTCGCGTGGCACGGGATCAGCCTCAACAGCCGGTACGTCGGCGTCGAGACTGAGGGCTGCGCGCCGAACAACCCCGGCGAGCCGCTCACCGAGGCGCAGGTGGCGGCCTTCGCGCGGCTGTACGCCGAGGGCGCCCGCGTCCACGGGTGGGCGAACGCGCTCGCCAACGCTGACGGGCAGCGCGGCCTCGGGTATCACCGGATGGCGGTCAACACGGCGTGCCCGAACGACGCGCGTCTCAGGATGAGACCTGAGATTCTCAAGCGCGCGTTCGGCGGTGCGGCGACCCCGACCCCGCCGCCGTCCGGCGGTGGCGGCGGCCAGGCGGCGCCGAAGCTGAGCGTCGACTACTTCGGCCGGACCCGCAACTCTACGGTCCCCGACGTGCGGACCTGGCAGGCCAAGATGCGTGACCGCGGCTGGAGCATCAGCGTTGACCAGCAGTTCGGCCCGGCGAGCGAGGACGTGTGCCGGAAGTTCCAGCGCGAGAAGGGGCTGGTCGCGGACGGGCTGGTCGGCCCGCAGACCTGGAGCATGACCTGGAGCGCTCCGGTCACCTAAGCCACCTGGCCGCAAAGGGCCAGGTCAAACCTCCCAGGAAGGGGAGACATCATGTACGTCATCGGATACCAGAGGGTCCGCGTCTGGGTGCCGGATCGCTACCCGGACCAGGGGCTACCGGGTGAGCCGCCCGGCATCGGCGGCGGGCCGATCTTCCCGCCCGGCTTCCCCGAGTACCCCGACACGGGGCTGCCCGAGGTACCGCCCGGCATCGGCGGCGGCCCGGTCCTGCCCGGCTGGCCAGAGCGTCCCGGCCAGCCGCTACCGCCGGTCGGCCGACCGCCGCGCCCGGTCTACCCGGTGGTCGAGGACCCCGACGACCTCGGCGGCCACCCCGCGCTCCCCGACCTCAACATGACCGTCCGCATCATGATCACGGACGGCACCGACCAGTTCACCGGCTACGTGCTCCACCCCGAGCCGCCGCAGGTGGAGGAGGGCTACGAGCCCCGGTACCCGACCCGCGGGCTGCCCGGCACGTGGGTCGCGGTGCTCTACGGCGCCGTCCTCGCGTGGGCATGGGTCCGCACCCCCGGCACCGGCCCGGAGCCGCCCGACCATAACCTCCCCGAGTTCCCTGAACGAGAGCCGAAGCGGGTCTAGTCATGTCAACACCCGCCGAGCTGTCCGGCCGCGCAGTGGTGGATGCGTGGCCGGTAGAGGCCACGCTGCGGCCGGTGGCTGGCGACCCGTTCAGCTTCCGCGCGGTGCTCCGCGGCGACGACGGGCAGCCCGTCGATGTCACGGCGTGGGACTTCGCGGCCACCCTCACGACCGGCACGCTGCGGCTCGACTTCGAGTGGGCCGCGGACGAGGGCGGGGTCCGGTTCTGGCTCCGCGGCGAGGACACCGCGCGGCTCACCCCCGGCCGCCCGGCCGCCTACGACGTGGCCGCCCGCCAGCCGACAGCCGGTGAGGGCGTCATGATCCTGGCCGGGAAGGTGGAGACCAAGGCGCGGGTGACTGACCCGCTGCGAAGCGACCCGGACACCGGGCCGCGCGAGGGAGAGCTGGTGCCAGCATGACAACGGTCGAGGACAACGGCACGGTCGAGGTGCGGCTGCCCGGCGGTGTCGTCGGCGTGGACGCTGGCCCGGCGGTGATGGGGCCGCCTGGACTGCGCGGGCCGCGCGGTGAGCGCGGCGACCCCGGCGGTACCACGACGATCGTCTTCTCGTTCAGCCAGCGCGACCCGGCCGAGCTGCCCGAGACCGGGCTGATCCCGGCCGGGTGGGATGACGTTCGGGTGCCCGAGGCTGAGATTCAGGTGGGCGTGGGGCAGTCGGTGGAGTACCGCGGCGACGGGTACCTGTGGCTGTTCCTCGGCCCGTCGACCATCCCCGGCGGCTGGGTTGAGACCGGGCAGATGCGCGGCCCGCCCGGTGACCGCGGGCCGATCGGTGACACCGGCCCGCAAGGACCCATCGGGGACCGCGGGCTGCCCGGTAACACCGGCTCCCCCGGCCCGAAGGGCGACCCCGGCGACACCGGCCCGCAGGGCGCCCGCGGCGCGGACGGCGCTCCCGGCACGCCGGGTGCGACCGGACCCATCGGCCCGCAGGGCATCCCCGGCGCCACCGGCCCGGAGGGGCCGCCCGGCCCGCAGGGCGAGCCCGGCACTCCCGGCGCGGACGGCGCGGACGGCGCGGACGGCCAGGACGGCGAGCCCGGCGCACCCTCGTTCATCGTGATGGACGTTTACACCAAGGGCGCGCAGGACGTGGCCGGGCTCACCAGCGGCCTGATCCCGGCCGGGTTCGACGGCGCGGGCAAACCGCCCGTCGACTACCAGATGAAGGTCGGTGAGGCGGTCCTCATATCGAAGCCCGACGACCTCTACGAGGGCCAGGCGATCGTCTACCTCGGGTCCACGGGAGCCGCCCCGCAGCCGTGGATAGCGATGAAGGTCACGGGTCCGCAGGGCGACAAGGGCGACCAGGGCGACCAAGGACCCACCGGCCCGGTCGGCATCCAGGGCGTCCAGGGCATACCGGGCTCGCGGTGGTACTGGTCACCGATCGCGCCGCCGCTGCCCAACACCGGGGTCGAGGGCGACAGGATTCTGTGCCTGCTGGCCAACCCGGACGCTCCCGGCCACGGCGATGTCTACCAGGTGCTCGCCACGGGCGCCTACAGCCGCGACGGGAACCTCCGCGGCCCGGAAGGTCCGCAGGGCGTACCCGGCGAGGTGAGCATGGCTGACCTCATCCCGGTCGTGCAGCGGGTAGACGCCCTTGAGGCCCGCGTCAACAGGCTGGAGTCGTTCCAGATTGTGACCCTGGCCAACGACGTGACCCTGCAAGACGACGCCGACACGCTGGTCGCGACGGCGGTAATGCCAGCGCTGGGCGACTCGCAGGGCAGCGCTCACCTGACGTTCGAGCTGCCGTTCCCTTCGGCGCTGCCCCGGCTGATCGTGGCGTGGATCGAGGGCATCGGCACGGTGACCGTGACCGGCCCGGCGTCGGGTCAGCTCACGCTGCACCAGGCGTTGCCCTACGGCACGCTGTCGATCGGGCCGGTGCGCGCGGTCAATACGGGCGTGGCCGGGAACGTGGTGCTCTACGTGCGGGTGACCCCGATCGGCGGCGGTCCTGGCGCCAGCGACCGGGCGGTGATGAAGGCGGCAACGTCGGTCCTCGGCGCGGCGACCGCGAAGCCGCTCGCGACCGGCCTCATCGCGCGGTGAAGCTCCGCGAGCCGGACTGGCGCGGCGTCGCCGCGGTGCTGGCGATCCTCGGCGTGTTCGCGGTGCTGATCATCGGCGCCGTCTACGCCGGGCGGAACCCGACCTACACGATCAGCACCGAGGAGATCAGCACGGTCTCGACGGTGCTCGGCGCGGCGATCGGCGCGGTGGCGGGCTACATGGCCGGGGGCCGCAGGCCGCCCCGCGACCCGCCCGACGAGTCATTACGGCTCGCGTTGAACGCTGGCGGCCGGACAGCCGCCGTGAGAGGCTGAGCCGACCGCCCCGGTCCCGGTGGGGAAGCCGGGGCCGGGGCGTAACTCTCACAGGAGGGATCAACCCTATGACGGGCAGATTCGGACTACGGCGCCTCGCGCTGGTGGCTGGCCTCGCGGCTGGCGGCCTCGCGCTGGTGCTCGGCACGACCGCGGCGTCAGCCGCGCCGCTGAACTACAGCCATCTGCGGCCCGAGTTCTTCACGATCACGATCGACCAGCACGGCTCGCAGGTCGACGCCTACGGCCCGGTCCACGGGTACGGCACCGACCAGACGATCACGCCGCGGGTCGACGTGTTCCGGCTGAACCACCCGCACGGCTCGGTGGTGGTGGCCCACACGAAGATCGGCCAGCCGGACATCGACTGGTACGACTGCACCGGCTCGCTCTACGAACACGGGACCTGGGCGTTCGTGGGCGGCACCGGGGCCGATTGGGGCGCGACCGGTCACGGTGAGTTCTGGCTGTCGGAGAACGAGCAGTTCGCCCGCGACCACTACGGGCACTGTGACGTGAAGGCGCCGCCGGTCTCGTTCGAGGTGGATGTCTTCGGCATCGGGCAGGCCGCCAAGTAGGCAGCCCGCGCGATCCGGCCCGGTCTCACGCAGCAGGGGGAGGCCGGGCCGGGCCGTTCGGGGGGGTGTTTGAGTCCGCTTCCTGGCCAGGACAAACGATCTGGGGGATTTCCGGGTGTGGTTACGGGGGTCCGGCCGCAGAGCCGTCTCCGTGGCTCCTAGGGGCCTCCGCGGGCCGAATCCCGCTACGTGACCAGCCGGTCCCGGTGCATACTGATGGGGACACCCGGCCCGCTTTCCCCCCCGAGCGGGCGCGGGCGTCCCCCCCCGGCGCCGCAGGCCCCGGCCCCCCTCACACCGAATCGTGGCGGGGCCTGCGAGCGCAGGTCTCAGAACGGGCGCGTGCTGGGATGCCGCCCCTCGTACACGTCGCCCTCGATGTAGTGGATCCACTCGCCGCTGGCCGGGTGGCCCGCCTCCCACACGTAGTCACCCTCGATGTAGTGGACGACCCACCCGGCGTCGGCCACCGCGTCGCCGAGCTGGTCATCGGCGTTGTTGCCGAAGAACGCTCGCCCGCTCACGGGCGCCTGGAAGGCGTTCAGGATGGTAGCCAGGTGGTCGAGCGTCGTTGGCCGCTCCACCCGCACCCGCTCCAGGGTCAGCCGGTACCCGGCCCAGAACGCATCAAGGTTCCCGAATTGGTTCACGCCGTGCCCCCCTTCGGCGGCACCGTCCCGGCGATGATCCGCCGGACCTCCTCGATCCGCTCGGTGGGTATCCCCGACCAGTCGCCGGTGATCGTCACCCGGTAAGCCTCCTGGACGCCCATCAGCAGCGTGTGGAGCGGCATGTCCAGCTCGTCGGCCCGGTCGGCGTACCAGTTGAGCAGGTACCGCGGATAGCGGAGCGACTTCCCGACCCGCCCGGCGCTCACGGGTCCTCCTCGATCGTGATCTCATCGCCGGGGTCCTTGACCCACCCGCCAGCCTCCAGATCGTCGGCGGCGGCCCGCAGGCGCCCGGCCACGTTCTCAGCCAGCCCGCGTATGGAGTCCGCGACCAGCGCCGCGTCTTTGGCCCACTCGCCGCTGAGGATCACCCGGCAGTTGACCTCAAACGAGACGGTCGGCCCGGTCGGCTTCTGCTCGGGGTAGCCGTTGCCGTTGCCTGTCACCGGCTCGCCTCCTCGGCGGGCGGCTGCCAGCCGACCGGCTTCCGCGGGTAGGCGTCGCTGCGGCTGCGGCACGCGGGCGAGCCGTCCAGGTGGAACGTCCGGCCGTCATCCTGCCGGACCACCTCATCGCCGCAGAAGCGGCAGCCGGGCCGCTCGGCGGGCGGCGGGCCGCCCGATCCGCTCGCGGACCCGCCGCCTAGCGGGAGTGCGTGGCCGTTGAGCGGCTTCGGGTCGCTGGACATGTAGTCCCTCCAGGGGGTTCGGGGGTAGTCGTCTATGTCGTAGCCGGTCAGCCAGCCGCCCAGGGCGCTCACAGCTTCATCCGCCGGGCGCCGGGCAGGTCAGCCCGCACGCCTTCGACGTACCGGCAGAGCAGCGCGCCGTCAGGCAGCCTCACCTCGTGCGGGTCATGGGTCTTCAGGGACAGGTCGCGGGCTCGGTTGACCGCGACGATCGCGCCCTCCGCGGTGCGGGGCCACGTCTCGACCAGGCCAGCGTCTAGGTCATCGGCGCCGTCCGGGGCGGGCAGCCGCTCGCTGTCGCGGCGTACTGCGTACTGAGCCGCGGCGCCGGTCATCGGGTTCCTTCGGTGGTGGTGGTGTTCATCGGGGGTCATCCTTCCGGTGGTGGTGGTGCCGCGTGCGCGGCGCGGTAGGCGCGGCGGGTCTCGATCGGGATGTAGTAGCCGCCGGACTTCTGGCGGGTCACCTTGTGGCCGTTGGCCTCGGCCCATGCGACGATGGCCGCGTTGCGCCTCCTGGCCTCGCCCATCGAGGTCGCGCCCGGCAACTCGGGCGGCGCGGGCGGGGGCACCTCGGGTTTGTTGCCCGCCTTCATGTAGCGGGCGAGGAACTCGGCCAGCTCGATTGTGTGCGCTTCGGTGAGGTCCAGCTCGACCCACTTGCGGTCCAGGCCGAGGAGCACGGTGTGGCTGGCCGGGACCTTGGCTTGCTTCTCGGTCCAATCCAGGTCGTCGTAGGCGGCTATCTCGACGCGTTTCATCCGGTCAGCGCTCCCAGGTTCATGCTGATCACTTCGGCGCGGGCGTCCCGGCGGGTCACGTGGAGCCCTTCGGGGCGCACCTGCCAGATCGGGCGGTCGCCCGGCCGCGCGCCGCGGCGCGCGTAGGAGAACCGGTCCAGCGACCCGTCGCTGTTCCGCAGCACCGTCCGCTCAGTCCCGCACCGCTCGCGGCACATCTCGATGATCACGTGGCAGCCGGGTATCTCGGCGGGCTCCGCGCGGAGCCCCTTCGGGACTGCCTTGCCCGGCCGCAGGTGGTCAAGCGGCCAGTCGTGGCCGCCCGCCAGGCACCCGAGCTGGCGGTCATCGAGGCTTTCCAGGTACTTCCGCTTCTCGGCGGCCTCGGGGTCAAACGGCATCACTGACCGCCCTTCACGGTTGCGGGCCGAGGAACGGGATGTTCGGCGGCCCGGTAAAGGCGGCGGCCTGCCCGTTCACCGTCAGGGCCTCGGCGACCGCGCTGTCGGGCACCGGCTGGTGCTCGAACCACTCGACGCAGCTATCGGTCAGCCGCACCTGGTACCCGGCCTTGAGGTACTCGATTGCGCCGGTCAGCGCGTCCAGCGGGTCGTGGTAGCCGAACCGGGAGGGTACTTTCTGCGCGCCCCGCCAGGCGAGCACTGAGTACGGCTGTTGCTCGGAGACCTTCGCGGTCTTGGGCATTGGGTCACTTCCTCGTGGTGGTGGTGGGGACTACAGGGGTACGCATGGCGTCGATCAGGTTGAGGTCCACCATCAGGCGGCGCGGCCCCATCCGCTCGGCGTCGAGCCGCCCGCCGTGTATCCAGCGGCGTATCGTGCGCGGCGAGCACCGCGCGTAGTCGGCGGCCTCATCGACCGTTGCCCACCGCGGCGGGCGCTGCTGCTGCTGAGTGGTCATGGGTGCCTCCTCCTGCTCCGCGGCAGGCGGCGGCGCTGCACGCGAACCACCCGCCGCTCTGGCTCTGGCTCGGGCGCGGGCGCGGGCGTGGCCGCAGAGACCACCTCGCGGGCCACCCCGTCGACCCATGCGTACCGGCGCACCCGCACGACCTCGGGCGCCAGGTAGACGGGCATCTGGCCGTTCTCGTTCCACACCGCGGCCATGCGGTAGCTTTCGGCGATGGCCACGATCGCGGGCCGCTTCGCGATCTCGCGGCCCACCTCGTGCAGGTGGTCGCGGTCACCCAGCACCATCACCTCCGGGTCGTCCACCCGGCGGCGCCGGTAGTGCTGGCGGGAGATGAACGGGCAGAGCCCGGCGAGGGCGGTCTCCATGCACGCCTCGTGGGTCGGCGCCTCGATGTAGAACCCGCCGGGCTCCAGCGACACCTCGTCGCCGTACAGGGCGACCTCTTTGCCCATCGGCCGACCGCACATCGCGCAGAGCCGCAGGGCGTAGCACTCGCGGGCGCGGTGGGGGTCCAGGACCCCGAAGTTCGGGACGCCGCCGGGGCGCTCCACGATGTACGGGACGGGGAGCTTCCAGCGGTCATCAACTGGCAGTGCCCGCACCTCGGGCGGCCAGCCGGACGGCCCGGTTCGGGCCGGGGGTTGTGTCATGTGCGGTTGTCCTTCGGTGGTGGTGGTGGCGGCCAGCGTGCGGCCATTGCTGGCCATAACCTACCACTACGTCACCGCCGCGTCACAGGTTGCGCCGTTCCCACCACGCGATCAGGAGCCAGCCCACGGCGCCTATGACCGGGAGCCCGACGAGCACCGCGGCGACGATGAACAGGACCACCCCGGCCCCCCCTGGAGCAAGTTGTACCGTAGGCCGTATGTGGGCAAGCCCACACTTGCCCTAGGGCATTAGTTAGGCTGTACGGTGGTTATAACGGTTGCGGGGCAGGTTACGCCCCGCGCCACCACCACCGAAAGGCCCGAAGATGAGCAAGATGGACCGCGCGCTGAACGGCGTGGAGAACCACGAGGCTGAGGAGCACACCGCCTGGGGCCGCGCTGAGACCGAGCCCTGCGAGCGCGGCACCGTTGGGTGCAGCGTGCTTCACACCGACGACAGCGAATGCGAGACCTGGTGATGACCGCCGAGCACCCGCCGACGCCGCGGCAGCCGCACCCCGACCCGATCGCCGCGCTGATGGCCAAGCTGGAGCCGGTGGCGGGCGACACCGTGACCGAGGGGCAGCTACAGGCCGCGTTCCTGGCCGCCCGCGAGCTTGGCCAGGTGCTCCAGGATGACGTGCTGCGCGCCGTGATCCTGGCCGCCCGCCGCCAAGCGATAGCGGAGTGGTGATGGGCGCCCCGGCCGACGATGAGGCGATCATCTACCTGCGGATGTCCGACTTCCGCGACGAGGACCCCGGCACCTTCGAGGCCCGCGCCGAGGAGCTGCACGAGGTGGCCGACGAACTCGGGTTCCCGCGCCACGCGGTGCGGCTGGCGATCGAGAACGACCTGAGCAACGGCAGCGGGCCGCGCGGCGCGAGCGGGTACAAGACGCCTGACCGGGTGGCCACCGTGACCGGGCTCGTGACCTACCGGACCCGCCGCCCGGTGTACCAGGGCGTGATGCTGGACCTCCAGGGCGGCGCGGCGGTCATGCTGCTGGTCTCGGATGAGAGCCGGATCAGCCGCGACTGGCGCGACGGCATGGACCTGCTCGACGCCGTTCGGGTGCGCGGCGCGTCGTGCGTGGCGCTCGATGACGAGGGCCGCCCCCGGTGGGTGCTGACGAAGGGCGGCACCCGCGCCGAGCAGCGCGCGTTCCTGGACCGGATCAACGACGCGCGCAAGTACAGCGACGACATCGCCACGAAGGTCCGCAGAGGGCGGCGCCGCTGGGCCGGGCGGTCCTGGCAGGGCGGGCGCCGCCCGTTCGGCTTCCAGATCGAGCAGGGCACCGAGGAGCACCACCGGAACCTGGTCGTGGACGACGCCGAGGCGGCTGAGCTGGTGCAGGCCGGTGACCGGCTGCTCGCCGGGACAAGCCTCCGCTGGCTCATCGCGGACCTGCGGAGCCGGGCCGTCCCGACCGTGACCGGCGCTGACTGGTCGACGCGCACGCTGCGCGACGCGCTGATGAAGCCAGCGACCGCCGGGCTCGCGCTGCGCGGCGGCGAGCTGGTGAGCGCGCCGTGGCCCGAGATCATCGACCGTGACAAGTGGGAGCAGATCAGGGCGCTGCTCACCGACCCGGCGCGTCGGACGAACCTCGGGCGCGGCAACGAGCCGCGCTGGCTGGTGAGCGTCTGGGCCACGTGCGGCGTCTGCGGCGGGCTGCTGCGGATCGGCGGGGCCGGGAGCGGCCGGGGACCGGCGTACGTCGGGCAGACCTGCGGCCACGTCCGGCGCGACGCCGCGGCGGTGGACGCGCTGGTCGCTGACACCGCTATCGGCATCCTGGAGCGGCCCGAGGTCCTGGAGCGGCTGCGTCCCCCGGCCCGGCCGGGCGTGGACCTGGCCGCGCTGCGCGGCAAGCTGGCCAAGCTGGAGGGGCAGGCCGAGCGGCACCGCGCCGCGAACCTCGCCGGGCTGCTGGCCGACGAGGACCTGTACCCGATGCTCGCCGGGCTCCGCGAGCAGCAGGCCGCGCTCCGCGAGCAGCTCGCCGCGTCCAGCGCCGAGCCCGACCAGTTCGCCGCGTTCCGCGAGGCACCGGCCCGCGTCGTGTGGGAGTCGCTGTCGGTGCCGCAGCGCCGCGCCGTGGTGCAACGGCTGTTCGAGAGCGTGGTGATCATGCAGACGGGCCGCGGTAACCGTTTCGACCCGGAGAAGGTGGTCCCGACCCCGCGCGCTGACCTGGCCGAATAGGGGGGTTGACAAGCCGTCCACCTGTGAGCTAGGACTGTCTGAGCAGGACCCGCAGGCGATCTGCCGCCCGACACGGGGGCGTAAAAACCGCGCCGCATGAACCGCCCGACACGGGGGCGTAAAAACCGCGCCGCACGACCCGCAGGCGATCTGCCGCCCGACACGGGGGCGTAAAAACCGCGCCGCACGGCCCGTCCACCCGGCGCGGCTTGCCTCTCTAGCCCGCCGGACCCCGCTGCGTCCGCCGGGAGCCCCCCCTTGCCTAGTACCACCACCTCGGGCGGCGACGTGTCTGCCGCGCGTCTCTACGACCATGAGCTGCTCCGCGCGTGGCGCGAGCAGGCCGGGCTCAGCCGTGAACGGGTCGGCGTCGATCTGAGCATGGGCGCCTCCTGGCTCGCCCTCCTCGAACAGGGCGGGCCGGGCCGCACGCCGAGCCTTGCCCTGCTGATCCGCCTCGCCCGCTACTACGGCCACGAGCCCGGCGAGCTGCTCGCCCCGAGGCCGCAGTGACGACCGCGGCCGAGGACCGCGCCGCGGCCAGGGCCGCCTATATCCGCCGAATTGTGGCCTCCGTCCCAAAACTGGGGCCGCGTACCCTTTGCGACCTGGATCGACTTCTTAACGCGCATAGGTCTGTTAGCGCGGCTAAGGGCGACGTACAGTCGAAAGTCGTGGGGGTAAACGCCGGGCGGCGCCACGATGACTGTTAAGCGGCGCCGCGTCGGCAAGAGCGGGCACGGGTACACGGTTGACGGCGAGAAGGTTCCCGGCGTCACCCGTATTCTGGACCTCCTACCCAAGGACGCCCTGATCAAGTGGGCGGCCGAGTCGACCGGCAAGTACGCCATCAACAACTGGGAGTCGCTGTCGGCGCTGCCCCCCGCTGACCGGCTTGACCTGCTGTTCGGCGCCCGGTTCGAGAAGTCCGAGCCCGCCGCCAAGCGCGGCACGGAGGTCCACCGGCTCGCTGAGCCCGCGATCCGCGGCGAGGCGATCAACATGGGCGCCGTGCCGGTGGAGCTGCGCGGCTACGTCGAGGCGTACCTGGACTTCTGCGACACGATCGACCCGAAGCCGCTGGAGAACGGCACCGAGCTGGTCGTGGCGAACCGGACGCATCGCTACTGCGGCACCGCCGACCTCGTGGCCGACCTGCCCGCGCTGAGCTACGACGGCGAGATCATCCCGGCGTGCCGCTGGCTCCTGGACCTGAAGACCGGCCCCAAGAGCGTCGTGTACCCCGAGTCGGCGCTCCAGGCGTGCGCGTACGAGCACTGTGAGGTGTTCGTGGACCCCGACGAGCCCGACGATGAGCGCAAGGTCGAATGGCTCCAGATCGAGCGGTGCGGCGTCGTCCACATCGGCCCGACCGACTGGGCGCTGCACCCGCTCGACACCGGCCCCGAGGTGTGGGAGTTCTTCCTGCACCTGCGGTGGCTCTACGACCACATGGAGATGAAGAACTCAAAGCCGGTCCTGCCCGGCTATTGGGTCGGCGGGACCGCCAGCGTGGCGGAACCCGCCCTCGCCTAGACAGCAAGCGGCGGCGGGCCATGGTCCGATCCGCAACCCGCCGCCACCGAAGCCCAACCCCCGTAAAGGAGCGCAGGCCGTGAGATCAAGGGTAACCGACATCGGACAAACGGTGCGGACGCCACGTGGAGACCGTGTGGAATTCATGTGGAGATCCGGCTGATGGCGGCGCGGGACCGCGGCAACGAGCTGTCGCTGCGCGCGTGGGCGGCTGAGGCCGAGTCGGCGGCGTTCATCGCGAAGTCGATCGCGCACACCGATTTCGTGCCCGAGCAGCTCAGGCGGTACACGAACCCGCTGGAGCGCGACCCGTCGAAGCGGATACTCGACTACGAGGCGACGGTGCAGACCGTCGCCGCGGTGCTGCTCGCAGGGCAGGAGCTAGGGCTTCAGCCGATGGCCAGCCTGCGGACGTTCACCATCATCCGGGGCACGGTGGCGATGTACGCGCTGGCGGCCCGCGCGCTGCTGCTCCAGCACGGGCATGACGTGGTGGTGGTCGAGTCGACTGACCAGCGCGCGGTCGTGCGCGGGCGGCGGGCCGGGACCGACCATTGGCAGCAAGCCGAATGGAACCTGGAGCGGGCCAAGACCGCGGGGCTGTTCCCCGGCCCCGAGCGGGGCAACTGGCGGACGCAGACGAAGGCGATGCTTGTCGCCCGCGCGACCGCTGAGGCGTCCCGCTGGGTCGCGGCCGATGCGCTGCTCGGCCTGCCGCCGCTGGTGGAGGAGCTGGACGACGACGGCCAGGCGCCGCTCGCGATCGAGAGCACCGCCACCGCGACCGCGATCGAGGGCGACGGGCAGCCCGAGCCCGCCGCGGGCACCCGCCAGCGGAAGGCCCCGGTGCGGCGGGCCGCGCTGCCCTCGGCGCCGCCGCCGCCGGAAACTCCCGGCCCGCCGGTCCCGGCGCAGCGCACCGCCGAGGTCCCCGAGGAGCCCCGCCCCTCCGGGCCGAAGCCGACCTCAACGCAGATGGCCAAGCTCCACGCGAACCTCCGCGACGTGGGCATAACCGACCCCGCGGAGGGGCTGGCGCTCGTGTCCGGGTGGGCGGGCCGCACCGTCGCCAAGACCGGCGACCTGACCCGCGGCGAGATGAGCGTGGTGCTAGAGCGGCTCGACGCGCTGATGGCGCTCAGGGCCAAGCACCAGGCCGAGGCCGACGCCCAGGGCGAGGTGGCGGCGCAGGACGCGGAGGAGCACCCGCCGCCGCCGCCCGAGGGGAACGGTGACCCGCCGTGAGGTGGGAGCAGGAGGTCGACCACACCGAGCCGCGCTGGTCCCTCGCGGACCTGCGGGCCAGGCTCGCCCGGCGCGTCCGTCACATGCGGCGGCGACGACTGCACCGGGCGGCCAGGTCGATGCCCATCCGTGACACCGTTCCGATGCGGCTCGCTCCCCTGGAGCTGCCCGCCGAGCCCGGCCGGTGCCGGTGCGGTCGGCCGACGACGGCGCCGTACTGCTGCTGGCGGTGCCACGTCGCCGACGACGGCGGGTGGGTCCTGTGGTCCTGGAACCCGTGGGACCGCTGGACCGACACGCACACCCCGCAATGCGAGCGGCGGTACCGCTACCGCGACCCGGCCGCCGCGCACGAAGACGCGGCGCTGGCCGCCGCCCGGCGGCCCCCCCGATGGAAGGACGGCGGCTATGGCCCATCTATGCCCGGCGCGGCGGTGCTCCGTCGAGTGCCCCGACCAGAAGTTGATGTGCCCGGAACACTGGCGGCTGGTCCCCCGGCCGCTCCAGGTGGCCGTCTATACGGCCTACGACCACGGCCGGGGGATGGGGAGCTACGCCCTGCTCGCGGCCCAGACCGACGCGATCCAGGCCGCGAACGCGCGGCTGACACGACGCTAACCGACCTCACAGGAAGACGAGACCATGCCTGACGTGAAACGCCAAGCGCTGCTCCCCAAGGGCGAGGAGAACGGCCTCGCGGCCATCGCCCGCGAGCTGATCACCGACCCGAAGCGGTACCGGGCCATCATCGCGATCGTGGACTGCCGCCGGGTGGAGGTGGACCAGGACAGCGGCATGGAGCTGGCGACGATCCGGCTTCGCCGCGCCGAGGTGGTGCTGCACGAGGACCTCCCCGCCGCTGAGCGGCTGATCCGCCGGGCGCTGGAGTTCCGCACCGGGCAGTCCGTCCTGCCGCTGGAGCTGGAAGACGAGATCGCGCAGACGTTCGCCGAGATGGAGGAGCCCGACAGCGCCGACGAGCCCGGCGGCGACGAGCCGAAGGGCGACGAGGCGTGAGCGCCGACGAGGTGCCGCAGGCGATGATGTTCGGCACGCGCGACGAGCAGGCGCCCCGGCTGACGGCGCTGGAGATGGCACTCAACCTCGCGGGCAGCGTGGAGCAGATCGCCCGGTTCACCGACAGCTCACCGCTGGAGTCGCACGTCCACCGGCTCGGCGAGCGCGGCCACCAGGCCGCGCAGCTCGCCGCGAACCTCGCGCTCGTCTCGATAGCCGAGGACCTGCACCGGCTCCTCAGCATCATGACCGGTCAGCAACAGCCCGCCGGGCGCCGCCGGGCAGGTGACCCGGCCGCGGAGGAGGACGGCCAGTGATCGCGCCGGTCCCGCCCGACACTGAGCACTCGACCGCGAAGCTGGTCCGCGCGCTCCGCGCGGTGCCCTCGCCGGGCGCCGTGCCCGAGTCGATGATCGCCCGCGCCGAGCGCGGCTACTACCACGACTACCTGTCACCGCTCGCGCTGCCCGAGATGGCGCTCGCGGAGGAGCTGGCCGCGATGATCCGGCACCCGTCACGGGCCGGGCTGCCGTCCCGCCGCGCGATCCAGGCGATCCGGGCCGGGGTGCTCAACGGCGAGTTCGACGCCAGCAAGGCCGAATCCGACGCATGGGCGGCGTCCCCCGAAGGGCAGGCCGCATTCGCCAGCCTCCTGCGGCGGCCGAAGTGAGCCGCCGGGCCGACACGCTCCTGTGGCGCGGGGTGATCTCCGCGGACAACCCCGAGGGCCTGAACCTGACGGACCTCGGCGGGTTCCTCCGCGACGCCGCCCACCTGGCCGAGCAGGTCGGCACGTGGGATGGCATCGGCGCCGCGGTGCCCATCGTGCTCGTCAACCGGGACAGCACGATCCGCCACCTATGGGTCGGTGTCGAGCGCCGCTGGCGCCCCGGCCGGTGAGGAGGTCCCAATGAAGCGTCGTGGCCGGGCGGCACTGGCACGGACAGAGCCACTCGCACACCCCCGGCGAGGAGACACCCGCGCTCTCGCCCGGCCACGACTAGGACCATCATGACGTGCGCGGCGCCGGACTGCGGCCGGGACCTGCCCGCCGGGCGGCGCCGGTTCTGCTCGGACCTCTGCCGCCTCCGCGGGCGGCGCCACGAGCGCCGCTACGACACCGAGGAATTCGCCCGGATGATCACCCGCATGATCCGGCTGATGTCCCGCCGGATCGGGCGGACGGACATCGACGCCTTCGGCGCGCTGTGGCGGGTCCGCGACGCGGCCGACGAGGCGTGCTCAGACGCGATCGACGGGCTCCGCGCCGAGGGCTACTCCTGGCGGGCGCTCGGCGACGCTGCCGGTCTGACGGGTCAGGGCGTGGGCCAGTGGCGCCGCCGCCGGATGACTGAAACATATGTTTCAAGGGAGGCGCCGTGACCTCGTACCGCCGCGGGCTGTACCGCGAGAAGGGCACCGCCGCGCAGCTCGGCCAGGACGGGTATTTCGTGATCGAGTCGCGGGGGTCGCACGGCCCGTGCGACCTCGTGGCGATCAAGATCGGCCAGGTGCTCGCGCTCCAGGTCAAGGGCGGCGAGGCCGAGCTGCGGCACGAGTGGGTCAACGAGCTGTACCGGCTGTCGATGGCGTGCGGGATGATCCCGCTCGTGGCCGACTGGCCGAAGCGCGGCACGCTGCGGCTCCGCAGGATCACCGGGCTGCACGTGGCGCGGTCGCCGTCCTGGCCGCTAGCGCCGTTCACCACCGACGAGGCCGCGATGCCGGATGCGTACCGTGAGGCGCCGTGATGCCGCACACCGACGAACGGTTCTACAAGATGGCGCTGAACTGGACCGATGACCCGAAGGTCGCCGACCTGTTCAGGTTCGGCCAGGTCGAGGGGGTGCTAGCGCGCGACCTGTTCAGCCAGATGATCCGCTACTCACGGGCCAACCTGACCGATGGCGTCGGGCCGGGAGCGCTGCTGGCAAGCCTGTCCGGGCAGGGCGAGGACCACGCGCGCCAGCTCGCCGCGCACCTGGCCGATCCGGGGTCATGGGGGCCGCTGGTCGAGCTGAGCACCGACGAGGGCACGGGCCGGATCGTCACGTGGCGGGTGCTCGCCTACGCGCGGTGGAACGACACGAAGGCCGATGTCGACGCGCGCACCGAGGCGGGCCGGACTGGGGCTCGCGCCCGCTGGAACGGTGCGGATCGCAATGCGGATCGGAATGCGGGGCGCAATGCGAAGCGGTAAGCGATCCGCAATGCGGTTCGGATGCGAGTCGGGTACAGAGGTAGAGGTAGAGAAGATCTTTGGTACAGGTAGTCAATCAATCTGCGGGAACGTTACGCGCGTACCCGCGCACGTGCTCACGCACGCGCCCGCGCACGCGAGCGCGAGGCCGATCGATGGATTTTTGCGATGACTGACAACGGCGAGGACGAGCTGGTCTCGATGACGAAGGCGATCATGTTCGGGACGCATCACCAGGCGGTCAGCGACGAGCAGGCCGCCGGGATCATCGCGCTGGTGCTCGGTGGCCGCGAGGTCGCCAATCCAGGGGCGTACCTGCGGCAAGCGCTCGCGCAGCCGGACGGCGGGCGGTACGGCCCGCCCGCCTCGTCGGCGCCCACGGCGCAGCCGCCCGAGGTCGACCTGATCACGATGCGGAAGGCGGCGCTGCTGCGCGACGGTGAGTCACCCGCCGACGCTGGCGCTCGCGCTGACCGGGCGCACCGCGGCGCCGACTTGTGCCGCAAGATGCTCGCCGAGCGACCGCGCCCGCTCGTGGAGCGCGGCGAGCTGCCCGGCGAGCTGCACGGCGCCGCGCTCGCCGCGGAGCAGGTCGCGGCCTCACGCGCGCACCGCGACCGGCTGCCGCCCATCCAGGACGTGCTGCTGCCCGCTGATGATCCTGATCCCGACCCGGCCGACGATGAGCCGGACGCCGAGGACGAGCCCGACGACGACGACGGCGAGGAGTTCGAGCCGCCGTTCTGAGGAGGTTCCATGAACCACCACCACGACCCCCCGACCCCGCCCGAGGGGTTCAACGCGCAGCAGGCGCTACGGCTCCGGTTCTGGATCGGGGGCAGGCTCCGCGACGAGGTGTGGCTGGACGCGGCCGACTCGGGCGCGGGTGACCTGGCGAGCTTCTGCGCCACGTATCACAGCGACCTGGCCGAGCTGGCGGACGCGGCGGGCATCCCCTGGATGACGGAGGTCTACGATCCGGGGCTGCCCGAGCAGCACGCCTACCTCCGCATCGGGACCGACGCGGCCGGGATGATCTACCCGCAGCCGTGGCTCCCATGAGCGCGTGTGAGTGCGGGCACGGCCGAGCCCTGCACCGGCACTACCGGCGCGGTTCCGACTGCTCCTCGTGCGTCTGCGGCCGGTTCAGGCGGCGGCTCTGGTGGCGGCGGCGTCGGAGTGCCCGGTGAGGCGGCCCAGGATGCCCCGAGAGCTGTCCGCGGCGGCGGTGCTGGCGGTTGCGCTGGTCGCGTGCTCCGCGGCTCCTGCGGCGCTCCCGGCCCGGCTCACGCCGACGCTGCGGCCGACGCCGGTCCCGAGCTGCGCGTGGTACACCCCGACGACCGAGGGCGGCCAGCAGGTCATCGTCGCCGTCACCGGCCCGGCGTGCGGCTCGCACGCGCTGATCGCGTGGATCGCGGACAAGTCCGGCAAGCCGTGGGCGTCGACCGTGCTCCGCATCGGCACCGACACCGGGACCGAGTTCGCGGTGGCCACCCGCGGCGGCTCCACGGTGCGGATCTTCGAGGAGGGCACGGCGCTGGCGACGCAGGCGACCGGCGGGTACCTCGCCGACGACTTCCAGGCGGCCGGGTGGACGGTTGAACCGCCCGGCTTCCAGGCGTAGCGTGTCGCTCGTCGGACACCCTTGGAGGGCAACGTCATGGCGCTGACATCCAGGCAGCGGAGCAGGCTCCCCCGGTCGGCGTTCGTGTACGCGCCGAAGGGCCAGCCGCGGTCAGCGTGGAAGTACCCGGTCCCGACGAAGGGCCAGGCCCGCCGGGCGGGCATCAGCGAAACCAACCGGGTCAGGACGGCTCGGGCGGCGGTGTCGTACTCGGCCCGCCGGACGACGATGGGCTCACAGAAGCGCGTCTCGGCGGTGGCCAGGAAGCGCGCCGGCGTCGGGACGCACCGTCACCGCGGCGGTACCGGGCGAGCCCGGCGGCGCGGGTGATCTTCCCGATGCCCTGCACGGTCATAGCGGCGGCGGCGGCGATGTCGCCGTGCGGCGCGTTGCCCTCGGCGAGCTGGATCACCAGCCGGTCCCGCCAGCCGCGCAGCGCGTCAGCCAGGCGCTCGGCGGCGGTGAGCTGAGCCGTCACCGAGCGGAGCATCGCGAGCAGCATCGTGTCGCGGTCCTCGGGCGTCACGGTTCCACGACCCGGCGGTTGATCAGCGTCTCCCACTCGTTCATCGGCCAGTATTCGTACCCGCCGGACCTCCAGTAGAAGTACCAGCGGCGGTCCCGCGGCCACTGGCGGCGCTCCCCGGCGCACCGGATGAAGCGGATCAGCCGAAGGTGGGTGAGCGGGTCGTGGGAGACGCGCAGCAGGAGGTACTCGTGCCGGTCATCGGCGGCGGCGCTGCGCGCCTCGGTCCAGAACTCGGCGGCGACGTAGAAGTCCGCGGCGGCGCCGCCCAGCAGCGGGTGGGCGTCGGCGACGGGGATCAGGTCGCGGCGCGGGCCGGTGAAGTTGCCCGCGCAGTCGGCGCAGAGCCGGGCGACGGCTTCGCCGATGCCGGTCTCGACCTCCAGCGTCGCGATGACAGTCCGGTAGGGCGCCGAGCACCATTCGCACGGCGGCCTCGCGAGGACATAACGGGGTTGTGACGGGGAATGCATGGCGGCCCACCTCCGGTATGATTGCGGCTGGTGGTGGTTCTGGTGTTCATCAGGGCCGCTGTTTGGGGGCGCGGTCCCGGTTCGGGCCGCGACCGCGCCCCGCCCGTCAGCCGCCGCCCGCCTCCCCTTCCCCGGTGGGGAGTGCGCGCAGGTTATCGGCTGAGGTCTCATACTCCCCGTCGTTGAGGATGGCCAGCACGTCCGGCCCGAAGGCCAGCAGCTCGGTCAGCACGAGCGGGCCGGGCAGCGGCGGCGCGTCGGGGTTCACGTACTCCACCGGGTCGCCGCACCGGATCACGCCGTGCAGGTGGCTGAACCGCTCCAGCGGGACCGGGGCGTCCGGGTCGTCGGGGTCGGTGCGGTAGAAGCGGCTCACCGCCCGGCCTCCAGCTCGTCGCACACCGCGCAGCGGATACCCGCCACCATCTCGGCGCCGACGCCGCTCGCGCGGGTGATCGGGTCATCGAGGAACTGCTGCCGCGGGCAGTCGTGGTCAAGGCTGGCAAGGTGCGCGTCGTAGGCCGCGTTCTCGGCCTCGCACACCGAGCACTCGGGGTCGCAGCCGTCCGGGCCGCACGCCGAGCACGGGCTGGGGCACGGGCTCGGCTCGGGCTCGGTGGTGAGCCAGCGGTCCAGGGCTTCACCGAAATGTCGGTCGGTCATGGGATCATCCTCGGGAGGGTCGGGGCGTCGGGGTCATCATGGTCAGGGCAGGGCGTCACGGTCAGCGCGTATTCGGCGATCTGCGCCGCGGTCACGTTGTGGAACAGGCCGTCGCCCGCGAACGGGCCGGTGCCTCTCGCGCACCAGGTGGGCTCGCCGTCGCCGGGCATCATGGCGCGGTCCTCGGCGGGCGGGGCAGGCCGGTGACCTCGTAGCCGTCGACCGCGGCGATAGCGGCGGCCAGCAGGTCCTCGGGCACGGTCGCGCCGAGGTAGGTCACGCTGATGACGATCTGGTTGTGGGGGTGGCGCACTATGACGCGCCAGCCGTCCCGCGACCCGCCGTCGCGGCGCTTCGGGTTGAAGCCCGATGTGTCGGTGACGTGGGCCAGCTCGATGGGGGCGCCCTCGGGCGTCACCCAGTAGCGGGCGCGGGGCGCGGTCTCGGTGGTGGTGGTCATCGGGGTCCTTTCAGGGCCGGGGGCCGCCGTTGCGGGCGGCGGCCCCGTTCGGGTTGCGGGTGCTCACTCGCCCATGTCGGCGAGGTAGCGGCGGGCGGCGGCCAGCGTGGCGCACTCGCCGCTGTCGACCAGCGCGCGTGCCTTCGCGGCGCGGCTCAGCGGCCGGGCGGTCGCCGGGGCCGCCGGGGTGGCGGTGATCGGCGCCTCGCCGGTCGCCTCGGCAACCGCGGCGGTGATGGCGTCAACCACGGCGTCGGCGTTGGCGGCCAGCGCCTCGCGGCGCTCGCGGTCGGCCTGCTGCTGCGCGTTGCGCCGGTCGGCGGCGCTCCCGCGACGGCGGCTCGGCCTCTCGGCGTGGTCGCCGTTTGCGGCGGCTGCACCCGCGGCCAGGTCGGCGGCCTCGGTGTGGTCGATCGTCGCGGCGTGCTGCGGGCGGCGCCGCCGGATGTCCGCGGCCAGCCGGTCGGCGTCGGCCGGGCGGGCACCCGCCACGCGCGGCACGGCGTCACCCGCGCTCGGGGCGCGGCGGCTGCGACGCTGGCCGGGCACGGCCGGGGCCGGGCGCGGGGTGCCGTGGGCGTAGGACCATTCGCGGTTCTTGCGGCACGTGCCGCAGTTCACCCGCTCCAGGTCCTTGACGGCCTGGAAGTTGCGCTTGGCCTCGGGGACCTTCAGCGCGAACTTGCGCGTGTCGCCGGGCGTCATCAGCGTGGTGGAGCAGAACGTCAGCGGGCCGCGCTCGACGCTGCCAAGGTGCCACTTCCCGCCGTCGCACACTGCGCGATAGGTGGGGGTGGCCGGGGTAATGGTGGTGGTGTTCATGGTGGCCTCCTGGCCGGGGCGGGGCCGCGCTCGGGTGCGCGACCCTGTACTAAATACAACCACGGTTGCATTCACGATGTGCCCGATCCTGAGTGACGTGCGTCACGTCGCGGTTACTGCCCGCAGTCACGGCGCCGCGACGCAGCGTGGATCGTGCCCTCTGCGGCCTCCAGAGCCACGCAGAGCGCTCTGCGCCTGGACCCACCTACTTACACCGGGGAAATCTCCTGATCGTTTTGCCTGGTCAGGACGCTGATTCGCACATCGCGAATCGAACACCCGGCGGGCCGCGGAAATCCGGCTGACCTGGTGATTCACGTCACACCGCGGCTAGAGTGCCTCGTATGGCGTCCATCCCTCCCGCGCCGCACTCCCCGCGGCCTGGTTACTGCCACTACGACGACGCCGCCGCGAGCTACGACGGGCATTTCACCCGGCCGGTCGATGAGTGGGAAGACGCGCGGCTGGCCGAGCTGCTGCGGCCGGTGGTCGACGGCCGGATCGTGCTGGACCTCGGCTGCGGCACGGGCTGGGTCGCTGACCACCTGGAGCCCCGCGATTACACGGGCGTCGACTGCTCGGGGCCGATGCTCGCGGAGCTGGCGAGCAAGCACCCGGCCGCCCGCACCGTCAAGGCCGAGGTCGGCGCCGAGGCGTGGGTCCGGGCGCTGCCGTACCGCCGCTACCCGGTGATCACCGCGACGTGGAGCCTGGAGTACCTCGGCGACCTCGACATCCTGCTGTCGGTCTGCGCGCGGCTCTGCGTGCCCGGCGGGGTGCTGGCGCTGCACGGCTCGCTCCCCCGCGGCCACCACCGCGCCCACTTCTCGGTGAGGGCGGCGCCGTACCGGCCGCTGAGCCCTCGGCTGGTGAGGCGGGCGTCTGACCGGGCGCTGCTGCCCCGCCCGCGGGCCGCCGGGACCGGGGCGCTTCCCGACACCTGGACCCGGCTCGGGCACCGCGCGTGGACCGCGGCGCTCGCCGCCCCGGCCGGGCGGCACTACGCGGCGCTGTGGACCTGGCGGCTCCCGTCATGACCAAGGCGATGCTCGGGATGACCGTCTTCGACGCGGCGGTTGCCCGGCTCCGCGAGCAGTACGAGCAGGGGCACCGCATCGTGGTCTCGGCGTCCGGCGGGAAAGACTCGACGTGCTGCGTGGAGACCGCGATCATCGCCGCGACGCAGGCCGGGCGGCTGCCGGTGGAGGTGGTGACCCGCGAGGAGGAGATCATCCCGCCGGGTACCCGCGAGTACCTGATGGCGCTCCGCGAGCGGCCCGAGGTCGATCTGCACTGGCTGGTGGCGCACCAGCCGTCGATCAACGCTTTCGACCGGGAGCACCCGTTCTGGTGGATCATGGACCCGCAGCTCGACCCCGACCTGTGGGTGGTGCAGCCGCCGCCGTACGCCGAGCACATCGCCGAGTACAACATCGAGGCGATGACCATCCCGGCGCGGTTCCCGCCGCCGCCGGGCAAGGAGCTGCTCGCCGTCGTCGGGCTGCGGGTGCAGGAGTCCCGCGGGCGGCTGTTCGGCCTCTACAGCTCGGGCGGCTACCTCACGAAGCCGAACCCGTGGGGGGTGCGGAACCTGCGGCCGGTCTACGACTGGCTGGACTCCGACGTGTGGCGCGCGATCGACATCAACGGCTGGGCGTACAACGACGCCTACGACGTGCTCAACCGGCTCGGGGTGCCGCGGAGCCAGCTCAGGATCAGCCCGCCGACGATGAGCAGCGGATCGGCTGACGTGCTGCGGCTCATCGCGTCGGCGTGGCCGACCTGGTGGGACCGGGTGGTGCGGCGGCTGCCCTCGGTGCGGACCTTCGCGCAGTACGGCAAGCGGGCCGTCTCCGCGCAGCGCGGCCCCGGCGAGACGTGGGAGGAGTGCTTCAAGCGCACGTGCATCCTCAAGGCGCCCGCCTGGATCGCCGAGCGCGCCGAGCTTCAGATGAACCGCTCGGTCTCCGGGCACGCCGCGCACTCCACGACCCCGTTCCCCGATGTCGGCATGTGCCAGGTCTGCGGGTCGGGGCTCGGCTCCTGGAAGGAGCTGGCCAAGGCGCTGTACCTCGGCGACCCGTTCGCTGTCAAGTGCCGGTCACTGTCCTACGTCGAGCCGTCGTACTTCCGCCCCGGCGAGCCCCGCTGGGACGGCAAACCCGGATAGGAGAACCGCATGAGGGTCTACAGCCTCCTCGGGCTGGTCGCGACCGGCTGCCTGATCGTGATCACGATCGCGGTCGGCCACATCGCCGGGTGGTGGTGAGCCATGCCCCCGCGGCACCGCAAGGGCCAGGCCGAGATCGAGAAGCTGAACGCGCGGCTGGAGCGGCTCACCATCGAGTACGTCTCGGCGGCCGAGCTGACCCCGAACGACTACAACCCGAACCGCCAGAACGAGCACGAGTTCACGCTGCTGAAGTCGTCCATCCTGGAGGACGGCTTCACCGACCCCGTGAAGGTGGTCGAGCGGGACGGCGGGCAGGTCGTCATCGTGGACGGCGAGCACCGCTGGCGGGCGGTGCGCGAGCTGGCCGAGGAGGGCAAGCTGCCCGACGACACGCTGGCGATCGTCAAGCTGCCGATGGGCGAGGCGCAGGCCAAGATCGCCACGCTGCGGCATAACCGGGCGCGCGGCACCGAGGACATCGGGCTGGCGACCGACGTGCTCCGCGACCTGGAGCAGCTCGGCGCCCTGGACTGGGCGGCCGACTCCCTGGACCTGTCCGACGTGGAGCTTCAGCGGCTCCTCGATGACATCCCGGCCGCGGAGGCGCTGGCGGGCGAGGAGTTCAGCGAGGCGTGGGCGCCGGGCTCGCCGCAGGAAGGCGACGGGAGCGGCCCGGTCCAGGTGTCCGGCACCGCCGCCGGGGTGAACGCCGACCGGGAGCGGGAGCGGCGCATCGCGGCGGCCACCACCGAGGCCGAGCGGCAGGCGGCCCGCAACGACCGCAACGTGTACCGGCTGCACCTGACGTTCGCCGACGCCGAGGCCGACGTGGTCAAGGCCGCGCTCGGCGACAAGCCCGCCGACACGATCCTGCGGTGGGCGCGCGAGCGGGCCGAGGTCGGCGCCGATGCCGGGTAGCCGTGCCGCTGGTCCGCGGCTGCCGGAACCGCTGGTGTCCCGAGTGGGCGGGAGACGACGGCTGGTGCGACGCTCACCGGCCCGCGCCGTTCCGCACATCCGAGCCGATGCCGCCCGGCTGGCCAGCGATCCGCGCCGCGCAGCTCGCCGCGTTCCCGCGGTGCCGCGACTGCGGGGCGCCCGCGACGGAGGTCCACCACATCCGCGGCCGGGCGGCCGGGCACGGGCCGGACAACCTGGCCTCGCTCTGCGGCCCGTGCCACTCGGTGATCACCCACCGGGAGGCCGGATGGCTGTCGGGGCCGTGACCTGATGGCCGCCGTCGAGCCCGGCGCCGAGCTGCGCGCCGACCAGGTGGCGGTGCCCGTGCTGTGGACCGTCCGCACCCGGACACCCGCGACCGGCGACTACTCCGATGCCGTGCTCGCCCGGCTGCTGCCCGGCGGGCGCGGCCGGTCCCTGAAGACGTTCGGCCACGACGCGGACGGGGTCCACTGGCTGCTGACCCGCGGCGGGACCACGCTCCACTACGACCCCGCCTATGCGCGGTACTCCCATCAGCTCGTGGTCCGCAACGACGGCAACCGGCTGCGCGGCCTCCCGAGGTACGAGGGCGAACCGGCGACCTGGCACCCGCCGCTGGTGCCCGGCGTGATGTACCTGCTCGACACCCACTCGCCGCACCACGGCGTCCCCGACCCGCGGATGGACCCGCCGCCGGTCGTGCTGAAGCTGTGCATCGCGGTTGACCGCGACGAGCCGCTGTCGCCCGCCGAGGCGTGGCCGCTGCTCTCCCGGTACCTGGCCGCGGAGCTGCCCGCCACCCTGGAGACGGCGGCCCGGTCGTGATCCCCGCATTCATCCGCGCGGTGCCGTGGGACGACCGGCGGGCCGACAACGCTCGGGCGCTCCGCACCGCGACCGGCGGCCGGATCGTGTGGGACGTGCAGCACCACGCCTACGTCACGTGGATCGACGCGCTGCGGGCCGCCGCGGGCGGCGCGGCGATCCACCTGGAGGACGACGTTCAGCTCACCGCCGGGTGGCGCGAGAAGGTGGAGGCGGTGATCGCGGAGCACCGCGACCAGGTGGTCCAGTTCTTCTCGATGCGCGGCGCCGACGAGACGCAGGGCAGCCGCACCGAGCCGGGCCGGACGTTCCTGATGGCGCAGTGCTTCTACGTCCCCGCCCGGCTGGCCGGGCCGCTGGCCGGGTTCGCGCCGGGCTGGCCGGGCCGCATCGCCGACCCGACCGGCGTTGACCTCACCGTGCGCGCCCTCCTGG
>Ga0210383_10000395_pt1 | contig 41531 bp, 31 predicted proteins | sample IncBWC14OmetaG_FD_160072 | JGI IMG/M metagenome (GOLD analysis project Ga0210383, IMG submission 160072) | Forest soil microbial communities from Barre Woods Harvard Forest LTER site, Petersham, Massachusetts, United States - Inc-BW-C-14-O ...
CCATTGTTCTCGGTGATTATCAAATCCAGGTCGCCATCGTTGTCAAAATCGGCGTAGGCCATTCCGCGTGCTACAACTGGTTTTTGGAGCGCGCTGCCGAGTTTCGTGGAGACGTCTTCGAATTTTCTGTTTCCCATGTTGCGGTAAATTCCGGCGGGCTGAGCGTAGCGTAACGTGGGTTGAACGACGGCGATGTCATCGGAGACGTGGCCGTTCGCTGCAACGATGTCGAGAAGCCCGTCCAGGTTGTAGTCCATGAAGAAACAGCCGAAAGTGAGCGATTGAGGCGTCATTTGTGCGATGCCGGAGCGCGGCGACTCGTCCGTGAAGAGGCCGGAACCATCGTTCTTGTAAAGGGACATGCTTTCATTTGTAAAATTTCCGATCACGATGCTTGGAAAGCCAGAGTTGTCGATGTCGGCGGCGTCGGTGCCCATGCCTGCGCGCACTCTGCCGGAATCGCTGAAAGCGACACCAACGTTTACGCCTACGTCGGTGAACGTGCCGTCGTGATTGTTGTGGTAAAGCTTGTTGGGCTCGGTGTCATTCGAAACAAAAAGGTCCATCCAGCCATCGTTGTCGTAGTCGAGGAGCGCGACGCCAAGTGCTTTGCTCTTGGGATCAAGCAGCCCAGCTTGCTTGGTGACGTCTTCGAAGACTCCGTTCCCCTTGTTGTGATACAGGCGAGAACTCTCGCCCTTGTAGGTTTGCGGCGTGCAGTAGGACTTGTTCTTGTTGTCGAGCGTGCAGTACTGATCTTTTTCGACGGACCATTCGATGTAGTGCGTGACGAAGAGGTCGAGCTTGCCGTCGTTATCGTAGTCGAACCATACGGCGCTCGCGGAAAATCCGGGGCTGGCGACGCCCGCTTTCGCAGTGACGTCAGCGAACTTGCCGTTGCCGAGATTGTGGAAGAGGTGGTTGGAGCCGACAGTCGTCAAGTAGAGATCGTCGAAACCGTCGTTGTCGTAGTCGCCGACGGCGCAGCCAATACCATAGCTCTCGATGGCGAGGCCAGCCTCTCGCGTCACATCGGTGAACGTTCCATCGTGATTATTGTGATAGAGAGCGGGGAAGGACTTGCCAGTTTTGTGTTCGGGCCAGTCCATGGAATTCACGAGGAAAATGTCTTGCCAGCCATCGTTGTCGTAATCGATGAAGCAGACGCCGCTGCCCATAGTCTCCGGCAAGTATTTTTTGCCGAACGCGCCGCTGTTGTGTTTGAAATGGATTCCGGCTTGCGCAGTGATGTCCACAAATTCGATTGGGCCGGAGGGCCTGGCAACAACCGTGTTCGCCGGAGGAGTGACGGCCGCGGCGGACTGAACCGCGGGAGCGGTTGGCGGCGGAGACGGAGAACTTGCTGAGGGCGAACTCGGTACGGGTTCGGCCGCTGGGTTAGGCTTGCAACCAAAAACGAGAAACGACACGGCAAGCAAGAGCAGCAAGCTTTGTTGCGATTTCCATCCGAAAAATCGTTTCGTTAAGAATGGTCTCTTCATGCGGCCACGCGAGCGGGGACGGTTCGGCGGGAATTGAACCACATTTCGATGAGCAGCGCGGCGGGGCCGACCAGGAACAGGGCATAAAATGGAGCGTAGACCACTTGTGATAGGCGAAGAATCATTTCGGCGAGAGCCACAAAGGAAACGACGACGCACTGCCAGAACTTGGATCGGACGGTTGTCTTTGGGTCAGTGATCATGAAAAAAATGAAGAGCTGATACATCGGGCCCGTAAGCGGAGCAATCTCGGATTGCCAGGGACTGCCAGTGAGGTAGCTGCGCAGGAAAGCAAAAACAATGAAGAAGGCGACGTAAGTGCCGGTGATGTGGAAGCGACGGACTCGCCAGATAATGATAGAGCCGAGAACCCAGATCACTACCATGGGCAGCAGATAATTGCCCCATTGAATGCTCAAGCTCGCGACAGTTTCCGGCGCCAGGAACAGTAGAACGGAAATTCCGAAATTGGATGGATTCCAGATGTGGCGCCCCTTTATACGAAGGACGTATTTCGACATGATAGAAACGATGGCGCAAACCGCGTAGGGCCAGAAAGCCGGCGATCGAACCAGGATGCCGACACTGATGCCGGTGATGTAAGCGCTCGCGAGATTGGGCCATTTGCCAGAGAAGATTCGACCGAGAAGCAATTCCGCGAGCAGACTCGCCGCAATGGCCATACCCGTTTTCTTGTAGCTTTCTAAAATGCCGAAGGACAAATGACCCACGATGAGGATGCAAGTGATAAACATCGGCGCGAGGTAGCGGTTCTCTGGGCTGAGGAAGCGCTTCCAGTAAGCCGTTTGGGCGAATTGTGAGGCGAGGGGAACGCCCTGATTGCTCATGAAGGTTCCTTTACTAGATGATTTTCGTTGGGAGCGGGGCTGTCGATGGTCTGGATTTGACCCGAGGGCCAGCGAATCACGGCTTTTTCCACGTGCGGGAATTTGCCTAAGCCGAAATGCAGCCGGCGCTGATTTTGCGCCGCGAAGCCGCTGCCTCCTGAGACTTCTTGCACCTGCTGTTGGCCGTTCCAAAACACTGTGACTTGCGCGCCAATCGCGCTTCGATTGCTTTTGGTTCCTTCCAGCTCAAACTCGATCCACTTATTTTCAGGAATGACCGTGTTTTTGTAAATGAGCAATGGACCTCGTTCATTGGCGACGATTACGTCGAGCACGCCCTGGTTCCACAAATCCGCCATGGCGACGGCGCGCCCGTCATACGTATCAGTTACACCGACCGCCTGAGCCACGTCGACAAATTTGCCGCTGCCGTCGTTGAGCCAGACATGCTTCGTTTGGTAGCCAGACAAACTGCGCCCTTCCATCGCGGGCCAATTTTTCGCATCGTTGATGATGGCGCTGTGGCCACCGGCAATTTTCGAAAAATCGTACCAATAGCTTCGATTGCGATCGAGAGATACGTAGCCATTGGTGAGGTACAAGTCGAGCGTGCCATCATTATTCAGATCGCCGAATTGCGCGCCGAAGCTCCAGCCGCCGATCTCCACGCCAAAATCCCGCGCCAGATTTTCAAACTTCAGACTGTCGCCGCTGGTATTTTCTTTCGGCACCCACAAATTGTTTCCCTGGATGAGCACGCCCTCTTCGGAAATGTTTGAGACGTAGACGGCGTAGCGGCCCTGGTTGAGAATGTCGCCGAAGCTTGCATTCATGCCGCTTTTCGGAGCAAATCCGACGCCGGTTTGCTCGCCGACTTCGTGGAAGCGCTTCCCGTCGTTGAAATATAGTTCGGACACTCCGTAATCGTTCGCAACGAAAAGATCAGGGTGGCCGGTGCCTCGAAGGTTCGCTGCGGCCGAAGCCAGGGCCCACCTGCGACTCTTGATGCCCACTTTTTCGCTGACTTCCTCGAATTTGCCGCCTCCAAGATTGTGAAAGAGATATTTGCGGCCGCCGTTTTTTGCGTATTCGAAGCTGTCCGGCATCATCTTGGTGGTGGCGAGATGCCAGAGGTCTACCTCTTCGGAGTAGTAACCGCCGATAAATAGATCGAGCAGGCCATCGCCGTCGCAGTCGAACCAGAGCGCTGTGTTCGCGTTGATCCAGGGGGGCAGGCCTACTCGATCGGTCACGCGCGTAAAGCCGTGTCCGGCATCGTTGTGAAATAGTTCTGGCTTCCCCCATTTGATTAACAAAAGATCTTCATAGCCATCGTTGTCGTAGTCGCCCCACACCGCGCCCATCGAGACACCCGTTCCGGAGCGATTTACATCTGCAATTCCCATCTCTTCTGCGACGTCCTTGAACGTGCCATCGTGCATATTTCGATAGAGCGCGTTCTTCGCGCCCTCCTTGCTGCTTGTGACGTAAATATCTGGCCAACCATCGCGATCGAAATCTACGATCGAAACAGACGCACCCATCGAAGCGACTTGTGGCATGATGTGGTTCAAACGAGGGTCGAGCGTCGGCGCTTCATGAACAAAATTCACACCGGCCGCGTGGGAGACTTCCTGCAAATAGAAGCCATGGCGAGCGAGGGCGGTTTGGAGGTCCAGCTTCGTTTTGGAATCATCATGACGCGATGCGAAGCGCTTGATGGCGAGAGGAGAGAACACCAGGGCCGCGAAGACGATCGCCAGTAAAATTCTTGCTCCAATGCCTAGCTTCACTTGGACTGGGGGCTCCTGAGGGAATTTTGAAACACGTCAGGCGTAACGTAACGCGTGTGATAGTTCTCCCAGTCCTCGGGGTGCTGGCGGTAGACGTACTCATCTTCCAGACGTCCGGGGCGTTCGATATATTCGTTTTTCGCGTGGTAGGGCAATGGCAAGACGGTCTTGGAGAAAGTAGAGTTGAAATCGCCATCCTTGATCCAACCGTCGCCAACAACGATAAAGTCGCGGAGCCAGCCGGTTTGCGGGGGCGGTTGTTCGGCGAAACGCAGCGACATCTCGTCACCGGAATTCACGATCACGTAGCGGTCGTCGACCTGACGAAGCAGTTCCCGCACATCGCCGTAGCGCGTGTAGTAGCCGATCAAATCGCGCCAGCGCTGCTTGGTGCCGAGAATCTGATAATAGTCCGGGACTTCAGGAGCGGGCGCGCCTGGGTCCGGAGTATCGATCGTCGAGTATCCCCGGTAATGCAAGTCCGCGGCTTCAGCTTCGAGCGTCTGCGTTTTTACTTGAGCGCCGGGATCGCCCGCGGCCCATTCGATGCAGTCCCAGTAGATTTCCAGATTTGTGCGCAAACGCACGCGGCGCGGAGTTCCCGGGCGAAAAATATTGGTGAGGTTGAAGAGGACGGTTTTCTTGCGGCCAGCCGGAAAGCCAAGATCGGATTGAGCGGTCGTCCATCCACCGTAGCCGTCGGGAACTTCGACGCTCAAGCCGTGGGCGTGCCATCGATTGCCTTGGGTGATGGCTACGTTGAGCGACGATTCGGTGTCATGGATGGAACCTTGCGCGATCAAATAGAGCGGGCCGGTTTTCGGAGCGTCATCGCCGAGATCGATTTCAAGGTAATGGTCGCGCGTGATTCCCTGATACTGGCCGCGGCCGAAAGAAGCGAGCGCCAGGCCATCCAACGTGCTGACGATGTCCGTGACGTCTTTGCCGTTGTCGTCGGTGGCGCGAGCGATCTTGTGCGGAGTGGCAACCGTAGTGAAACCAAGTTTCGCGGGCGGAATGACGAATCGCTCGTCGACATAGATCTCCGTGCCAGAGGGATGATCGACTGTCATTAGCGCGATGCGATCGTAATAGTAGACCTCCCAAAGTTCCGCGGTGATGCGCAGGTCGTAATAGCCGTCGTGTGGAACGAGCTGATCGCGGCGGATTTTGTACCACTCGCCGGTAGTCGCGATTTTCGCTGAGCCCAGTGTGTTTATGCGCAATCCAATTGCAGATCCCCACGGAACCGCGTCTTTCACGAATTCCATCTTGATGCCGTTCCACGCAAAAAGAAATGGACAGGAGGCTTTCAGCCGCTGCTCGGTAACAACTTCCTGGTCAGCTTTCACCCCAAATTCCGCGCGCACCGTGCCGTTCGGCCAAACGACGCGCACTACCTCCGCGCTCGTCTGATTGCCAAGACCAAAGTGAAGCTGCGGGCCAGTGATGGGTTGTTTCTGAACCAGCATGCCTGAGCGAATTTCGATTTCTCCGCCGACACCGAACGGATTGATGCGCTGATCGCCAACGGCCTGCTTCGCATGTGGCCGAACGATCTGCCAGTGATAGTTCTTCGAACCGTGATTCACGCCTTGCACTGGAAGGCCATGCTCATCGAAGCCAAGCAGATCGAGGCGTCCGTTGGCGCTCAAGTCCGCAACGTCGAAGATTGTGCTGAGTCCAGGTGCGTGCTCCAGAAGCGTGAATTTCGATGTTGCATCTCTAAGCCAAATCAATGGAGCAGGTTGAGGCTGGCAATTTGGGGACTCGATGTGGCTGAGAATCAGGTCGAGCGCACCGTTGTTGTCGAGGTCGGCGACTTGCAGTCGCACCTCACCCGTCAAGTAAATTTTGGGATTCGGAACTTGCACCAGCGGCGTAACGATCCACCCGCTCTTTTCGTTGAACGAAACACTGACGATGGCACCACTCGATTCGACGGCAAGCAGATCGAGAACGCCATCATTGTCGGTATCCGCAACGCCGAGAGCTTTGACCGTCGGCAAGTTTGGCGGAAGCGCTACTTCGCGGAATTGACCTTGCCGTTCGTTGTGAAAAATATGAAGGCGCCCATCGCCATCGACAATGGCTGCATCGGCGTTGCCATCTCCATCGAAATCCGCCCAGGCGAATGCTCGAACTCCCGACACGCCGGGGAATGGTTGAATCACCGTAAAAGTGTCGTCGCCATTGTTTCGCAGGACCTGCGGAGCACCGTCTTTTTTTCCAAGAACAATGTCCAGGTCGCCGTCGGCTTCGATGTCTACAGCCCATGCGCCTGTGTAAGACACATTCGTAACGCTCTTGGGGAGCTTGGTGTTTGCGGTGACGTCAGTAAATTTCTCAGGCGTATCCTGGCGCATCAGACGAACGCCACCCTCGCCTGCAAGCACCAGGTCCGTCTTGAAGTCGTAGTTGAAATCGATCTGCAGGACTCCCTCCGTGAGCGGCCCTGTTCCGGACCGACCGCCGGGAAACGGGAATTTCGCTCCCGTGGACAAACGCACTTCGTGACCGTTCGCTTCAGCAATTACTGGAGCTCCCTCACTCCCTAGCGCGACAGCCCCTATCCACTTCCAAGGGCCGGCATTTCCATCCGGCACAGGCTTCGGCGTAAACGCGAGCGCGGTGTCTGCTGGCGCGGGCGTGAAGTCCGGCGGTTCCAAACGCAAGAAATGTGTGAAAGGCTCGGCTTCTTCGCCGGGCGGCGCTTTCAACACGGCGAGACTCTCACGGAACTCGGGAACTCGCATGAGCGTGTTGCGCAAAAAGGTTGTGCGCGTCGCCGCCGTGCGGGGGTTGGGACTGTCGGCCGCGGTTTGTACGGCAGCCAGCTGCGTTTTTACTTCCGCAGGCCAATCCGCGGAGCGCGAGGTGATTTGCGCCAGCATCGATTTCAGTGTTGCGGCGTCTCCAGTCTTAGCAGAGATGCGAGCGAGTTCAAGTTGTGCCGCCAGGTTGTCCGGCTGAGCCGCAAGAATCTTTTGAATCAGCCGTTGATACTCCTGGTCGCTATTGGAGTCCGCCTGACGCTCCACTTCTTCCGCGAGTTGATAAGCAGCGCGGTAATTGCGCGGATTGATTTCAATCGCCTTGCGCCAGTCGGCGATAGCGTTCGTGGAATTTCCGCGATTGCTTTCCAAAAGCCCCAGGAGTTGGTAGATCTGGTCGTTATCCGGCGCCAGCTTGCGAGCTTGCTCGATTCGCTGTGCAGCAACATCCAATTTGCGCTGGCGCAGCGCGAGCACTCCCCAGTTCGCCCAGCCAGCCGGTTCGACGGGCACGATGTCCGTCAATTTGGAGAGTTCACTCTCGGCGTGTACATCGTCGCCGACTTGCAGAGCGCCCAATCCGATGTAGAACGCGGAAACTGCATCCGCGTATTCCTTTGAAGATTTCTGCGGGAGTTTGGCGCCGCAGCCGCAAGCGCACAAAACCATAGTCAGTGCGCCGAACAAGATCAAGAAGCGGAGCCGCCGCATTCGGAGAGAGCGTGACATGCGGCTAGGGGCCGACATCTCGAGAATCATCCCGGCGCGATGGTCATTCATCCTTTGCCGCATTTATCGCCTTGAGCGCAATTTGGAACGAGTTCACGCTAATTTGGCCTTCAGTCTCTCACGCAGAAAGCAGAACCGCAAAACTTCACGCGGCCTGCTGCGCCCGGATTTTTCTCAGACGGCGCCGCTTCGTGATGGCCGTTGCCCACAGAAAACCGACTCCCAAAAACGGAAGGAGAAAGAGCAGCAAATCCCAACGGCCAAAACCCGCTGGAGTCGGCACCACTTGTGAAACGGCTTCGCCGCCGCCCGCGGAACTCGTAAGAATGAGGCGAACCTTCCAGTTTTCCTGCTGGTCGAACTGGACCTCGGTTTTGTATTCCACCTGGCCGCGCAAGTCCTCTAGCCACGCCGAATAGAGAGCCTCAGCGAGCCTGCCACTCGCCGGCTGCACAGCTATCTGGACTTTCAAGTCTTTCGGGACAGTTCCACCCGGCATGGGATCGATCATGACAAAGAATGTGCCGGTACCGAGGTCCGGATGAGTCCAAAGAGAAATAACGTACGGTCCGACATGCTGATCCGTGAGGATCGGGAACGGTGGACCATTGTGCGCCGCTGCATTCGGAGCACAGAACATCAGAAGCAAGCCAGCCAGCAGACAAGCGGTCAACGCACGCGATACGCGATTGAGTACCGTTCTTTTCATCTTGAACTTTATGCGCTTCATCCGTATTAGCCGCCCATCATCATCGCGCGCATTTCCATGGGCTGAAACATGAGCCAGACGGACGCCAATCCAATCAGCAAACAAACTATGGCCCAGGGTACAAAAGCGCGCATCGGCTGTGGAGCGCAGTCCTCTTCGGCCAGTTGGTAGACGACGAAAAGGGAACCTGCAAATCCTAGCAAAAGGAATCCCAATTCCATCGGTTGAACAAATCGCGCAGGCATGCCGGTCCACGTCCAAAGCGGTGCACCAAAAAGGTGCACACCGAGATTGGCGAGGGCCGACTGAGTGACCGGGACGATAGTGAGAACCCCGGTGAGGAAATGGAAGCTGTAGTGCGCCAGCCACATTCCAAATCCAAGGGGAACGAGCGCGTAGCTATAGCGGACAGCAAGAGGAACCAAGGCGAGCTTGCTGCCTCCCAGCGTGCGTGTCAGCCATGCAGCAGCGCCGAGCAGGATCGCAGGCTCGACGACGAGGAAGGCCGCGAAAATCACGCCTAACACGGGCGCTTCGTGGCTGGCGGAGAGCAGCTTGGCAAGCCAGGCCTCAACCGCGTACACAGGGCTGACCATGCCGAACGCGTTGACGAGCGCGCCAAAAGTAAACACGAGCGCGAGTGCCGCGATATCTTTGTGTCGCGAAAAATATCCGATGCCTGAACGAATGGGATCGATCATTAGTTCCGCGGCCGGCAGGCGGCTCGTCACGCCGACGTTGTCGTGGGGACAAGCATGTACGCAATCTAGGCAGAACGTGCAATCCATGTTGCCAACTTTGCGAGGCTGGAAGAGGGCGAGTTCACAGCCGCGCTGGAGAATTACGAAACCATCCGAATTCCCGGTGGCGCGAGATTTCGCTCCGGTAGACGCCTGCCCCATGCCATCTTCTCGGCGGCCGCGGATGCAATCTTTGGTTGCGCAGCGGTCACAAACACTTGGATCGCGAACTTGAACTTCCAGTGGGGAGAGAGTCGACGCAATAAAGTTGAACTGTCCGATTGGACAAACAAATTTGCAAAAGGATGCGTGCTTAAACAACCCATCGATCAACAGCACAGCGACAAAGTACGCGAGGGCGAGCGAAGCCGTCCACCAGGGAGATGACCACAAGCTGAAGAGTTCATAGGTGAACAATATGACGACGAAAAGCGCGACCGAAATCCATTTGTTCCGCAACGCTCTCGGCCAGTTGAAACGGGGGCGAAACAAGCGGCGCGCCGCATTTCGGACTAGCATGAACGGACACGCCAGACAGAAAAAGTTGCCGGCACAAAGTAACACCAGGACTAACGCACCGCGGAAATGAATCCACGTGAGCACGGTCGCAAGATTCTTTGGTGCGAGCGTCGGGCCGAGCAACCCGTGAAGAATCATCACCACCGCAACAAGAAAAACGGGAATCTGTAGGATTGTGCGGGAATGACGCCAGCGTAAAAAGCCGCCGATAAGCGGCACGCGAAGCAGGTCGAAGCGGGGCGCATCGGGGGACAAGACTTCCGGTTTGGAGGATTTCGTGGCCAACGGGCTTACGTCGCCTTTATATTTCGAAGTTCTACCTGCTCGTCGAAGGTCTCGCCGCTCGCCAGCTTGATATGAAACAAAACGATCCAGTCACCGCGCATGTTGAGGTCGAGTCTACCCTGATATCGGCCCGGGGCGAGTTCTCTAGTTTCGCCAAAGACAGGAGCCATGCCGGCATGCGACATGTCGCCCTCCAGCGAAACTTGCGCACCGGCCAACCGTTCCCCTGAAGCGGCGGTCAGAGTGACCGTGAACGTGTTGAGACCGACACGAGGTAACTTTGGATCGCTCTCACAACTGAAAGCGACACCGTTGGGAGCGCCTGAGGACTTGGAACAACTGATCGTATACAAGCTCGCCACCGATAGTAAAACGGAGTGACAAATGCTCCACGTTCGGTTGCGGACGATCAGGGTGCGTCACCTAAGCAAAGTTGCGTCTCGACATGGGGTCGAGCGGAGAAAGGACACCTACGCTGCGCCAGTTTTTGCGCTCTTCATGTATTTGTCCCACTCGCAAGAACAAACCGACAAGCCTTCCTCGCCCTTGCGCGGGAACATGTGGTAGTACATGCCCATGACCATGGGGATAAACACGATCGTGTTGTAGAAGAGGTGTAGTTCCACGCGCGGGAAGAACAACTGGAGAACGCTGCACGGGACCGGTTTGCCCCAGAAGTTATGGTGCGTCGTCGCCTGGATTATCAACAAAAGGTGCTCAATGTGATGCCAGAATTGGATGACCAAAGCTACGGTCCACCACCTGCGCCCTGTTCCCGTAAAGCCTTTGCGCAGCACCCAAATCCCGATCAGCATTACCAGGGCATAGGCGTAATGGAGCACTTCCGACTTAATCAGCCAGGGGTACCAAAGCCCCACAAGCCCATTGGCCTTGGGTCGCGGCCACCCCATCACGTAGATTTGGTATGCCTGGAACAGGTGTTCCGCCCAGTGAGCGAGAACGATCGCCATGAACACCTGCAGAGCGCGCTCGTGCCAATTCGAATTCAACTTGTCATAAATGCTTGAACCTGTGGCCGCCGGTATATGCGCACTGCTAATCGCAGGACTGGAAACCGCCATGCCGTTACCCTCCGAGGGCGAAGGTTAGTCAAAGAAGGAAGCATCAAGCGTTCGCCAGTCCGTAATTCTCTTTCATAGCCCCTTGACCATCAATAATGGTTTTATACTAGACGCTAACTGGCCCATGAGGAACCGATGGGCGCTCACGAGGCCAGCTCGTGAACATAGTGTTGAGCCCAATCTTCCCCGTATTGTCCCTGCTTTTGTCCTCCCTGATTCCGTCGCCTTCCTCTGCTTAGTTCCAGGTCTAGTACTTTTCAATTATTGCGGTCTTTTTCATGCGAACTAAACTGAGCACCAACATTCGCCCATATCTGGCATTGGATGGCTTGATCTGATTCACGAACAGATTTCCTTCGTACACTGAATCCATGCCCGATCTAACCCCGTACACCACTTGCGACGTGACCGTGATCGGCGGGGGACTGGCTGGCAAGGCAGCGTCTCTGCATCTTGCAAAAGCTGGTCTCAAAGTCATTTGTATCGAACCTGTGAAAACTCCGCGCCAACCGGTCGGCGAGTCATTGGATTGGTCGAGTCCCGACCTGCTCAGGGGCCTTGGTCTCACCATGGACGACGTCGTTACCGCCCGCATGGGGACCTGGAAGCGACACGTCATCATGAAGTTGCGTGACGGCTCACAGGAAGACTATATCCCGGACGCCTGGCTGGGCGGGACGCCCTTCCACGTTGAATTGCGCACCCTCCACGTTGATCGAGCGCGCTTGGATGAGGAATTACTCCAGAGGGCGATCGCCAGTGGTGTCACGCTGATTGCAGATAAGGTCGTTAAGGTCGAAAGAAACACAACGCACATCTCCAGCGTTCACACCGAGGCTGGCGGGTGCTTTTCTTCACCTTGGTTTATTGACGCCTCAGGGTTCACAACTTCCTTACTCGCACGCGAGTTCCATCTTCGCGCCATTCACCATGGGCCCGCGAAAGTGGCCATGTGGACGTACTTCCCCGTTCCGGACGCGATCGAAGGAACCACCTTGTACATGGAGCCCGCGCCGGCCGAATATCTCGATTGGATTTGGGAAATTCCCATCAACACTGACCTGGTTAGCGTCGGGTACGTCACCACGGGTGCGTCGTTGAAACTCAAGCGGGAGCAGGGGCTTCAAGTGGCAGATATTTTCCGTCAGCAACTCATGAAATTCCCACGCTTTGCCTCGCTTCTTCAAACAAACACTATGAGCGCCCCGAGAGTAGCTTCTTTCCGATCTCGCGTTCATCTCGGAGTGACGGGACCAAACTGGCTGATTGTAGGCGAGGCTGCATCCATGGTCGATCCCATAACGGCGAATGGTTTTACCGCTGCCTTGCGGCATGCGGCGGAAGCCTCTCATCTGATTCTGAAACACCGCAAGCACGGCAGACTGCCACTTACGGCGAGGCTCTGCTACAGCAGCCGGATAGTCCAGTTGGCAAGATTTTTTAACAGTGGAATCGAGAATGTCGTCTACGAGCCACCGGTGCGGAATCGCATTGGCTTGCGAAAGTCAGGGACTGTCTATACCAGCCCCGCCTGGACCATGAACCTGGTTTACGCGCGCCTCAGGCCAAACGGAATCTTCACGACATTTCTGTTCGGATTGTTTCTCGGATTTTTTCGGGCAAGCGCATGGATATTTTACCAGCTTTGTAAGTTGCGTTCGCAAAAGGCCGGAAGGCCGGGCTAAGGATTGTTTACAGGGAAAGGGGTCTTACATGTATCTGCTTTCTCGCGGGTCAGGTTATCCAGTCCTGTTCATACACGGAATGCCCACCAGCAGCCGCCTCTGGAGCGGCATCATCGACAGGCTGCGTGACCGCTTCACTTGCTTTGCCGTCGATTTGCCCGGCCTCGGCAAGTCTCCCCAAATCCCCAATGGGCCGAAGCAATTGGAACTTCTTGCTGAGCAGATTGAACAGATACGCGTGCAACATAAGATCGAGAAATGGCACGTTGTCGGGCATGATGCCGGTTCCGCCGTTGCCGTTCATTACGCGCACCGCTTTCAAGAACGCGTCGACCACTTGGTGCTTCTGTCTCCCGCTGTTTTTCCGGAGCTCAAGCCGTTTTACCTTTTCCGTCTCATCCGAATTCCTGTCCTCGGCGAACTCCTCGCTCCCATTGTGAGCACGATTTTCTGGAACATCGCCATGCGTCTTGCGCTGGAAACGCGGCGGGCCGAGTCGGTCGAGGCCGTTCGAGACTTTCGCGCTCCATTCTCAGGCTTATTGGGTTCTTGGCGCTTGATGTCCGTATTGCGGTTTGGTAATCCGGCCGAACTCCTCGCTACGCTCCCGGCAATGCTGCCAGGCCTTCGCATTCCGACACTGATTTTCCACGGAGCGCACGACACGGCCATCCCTGAACAATTTGCGCAGCGAGCCTCCGCTTTGATTCCCCAGTCGAAGGTCCTCGTGGTCGACGCGGGACACTTCATTCCGCTGAACAATCCGGAAGTGGTCGCGACTGAGCTTCTCGACTTTTTCGGCGGGGCAGTCGCTGCCTAGGCGGCGGAAGTAGTTTCTCTCGACGTGATTTCGTACTTGAACCCATCCGGGTCAAGGCAATCGAGCCGGCCGTCGGCAGTTTCGGCCTGCGGGTACATAAAGAATCCAATCGGCGCTCCAGTCGAGCCCGGCAAGGCAACGTCATGGGCGAAATTGAACGCCACCCAATTCATTTCCCAGGATCCAAACAGCCGCTTGCGCGCCTTCTTCACCATTTCATCGTCCAGCGGCAGATTTCCTGGTGGCTCCTCGAGAACCACTTTTCTCACGTCCGCGGGATCGACGGGGACCCAACCATAAGCGGAAAGATACACCTCCGCACGGCAGTGTTGAACTTTCGTCACTTTCTCCGAGGATGCGCCAAGGCTTTTGTATCCCAACTCTGACTTGGCCACACGGATTCCGTAGACGTCGCGCGCCGGAAGTCCCGCTGCTCGTGCAAGCCCGACATAAAGCGCATTGAGATCGGCGCACTTTCCGCTCAAATCCCTGGTCTCTAGCATGAATCGAATATCGCCAATGCCACATCCACGCGTTTTTGGGTTTCGGAAGGTGTTGTCAACAATCCACTCGTAAATGGCCCGCGCCTTCTCGATATCCGTCTTTGCGTTCTTCGTTATCTCTGTTGCCGTCGCTTTCACGATCCCGTCGGTCGGCAGGAGCTTGGTGGGCCGCAGAAAATTTTCCAAGTTTGCGCGGTCTTCTTTCGGCGCGTTGCCCGGCGCAGAGAGATCGACAGCAGCGTTCCTGGTGGCAATCTCGCTCGTCACAGTCAGGCTGGGTTTCACGCCGGCCGCAAATTCCGCGGCGATGATGGTGAGGGCATCAGCCTTGCTTTCCACGAGCTTTGCGGAACCGCCCTCGGCGTCGAATGTGTTCGAGAGTGTTCTTTGGAAGGGCGTCTCCAGGATGAGGGCGCCGGGCACCCAGATGCGCGTGCTACCGGCAGTTTTCAGAACCTCGACGCGGGTGGTGACTTCAAACGTTCGCCAGCCATCGGCGTGTGATCCCGGGGCAAATAGTTGCCCGGCCTTTGGGAGTGCAAGGCTCGCGGACGCAATGCTTGCAGAGCGCAGAAAATCACGACGGTTCATGACGTGGCCCCTCTCAGCCCAAGTTAGAGTTCTAGATGCGAGGCGAAACCCATAAGATACCCGAAATCCGCGCCCTTGCAATGTGGCTCCCGCCAGAAGGCGCCTAGGCATCCTAAATCGTCAGAAGCCCCTTCGGTCGAAGCCGCAGAACAAACCATCCTGATTCCCAAGCACATTTGCCTCGGATGACTGGTATTTTTTCCAGTTGTTCCCCGACCACAAGACTTCCAATATGCGTCTGGCTATGAATCCCTCCCTAATTTGGGTGTCTTCATAGGTGGTCCGTGACACAGGGAAAACAAACCGCGGCGGAGTTCTTGGGGACGCTCTCGGTGGTTTTCGGTGGGTGTGGAAGTGTAGCTCTCGTTTCCTCTTTTCCAGGTCCCGAAGAGTTTGGGAACGTGATTTTGTCGAAAAAGCGGTTCGCTTTTTGCGCTGCGAGGTTGCAGAGCTGAACCGGCCGCAAGTCTAATGTAATTAAAGGCTTACAGAATTCTAAGCTGTAAGTCACAGGGCGGAGCTCTATGCTTCCTGGGACAGTGGCCACGGCGGAATATCAGGTTCGGCCCCTTGACAGACATACGGGGAAGTACCGCGCTACAAATGACTGGTTGCTCCCAGAGAGACCATCAATCAGAAGTGTACAAAAAAGGACACCGCGACGATTGTACAAAATCAGACAGCGCGAACATATGAAAACTCTAAGAATGTATTATCGAACAACGAGCGAAAACGAAGTTGTGGGAAGCCTGAGCGGGCTGGCCCGCAATGCAAGTAGACAGCCAAATCGTTCTGGCTAGTCATTGCGAGACGATAGCGACTGGATGACGATCTTGAGCCACTCGAGAAGTTAGACCTGGCTCGGGGTCTTGGGATTGCGGGAATAACTCACGGGAGAAAGAAGTTGTCGAAATCAGAAGGACGCGCAGTAAGGGTGTTCATAGCTGACGGCAGCCAACTCAGCTGTCAATTGATAGCGGCGGCTGTGCGGCGGGGCCGTTATCGGACGAAGGTAGTTGGGTACGCAACTGACGCAGCTGGAATTCGCGAAGGCCTCGAAAAGAACGAGGCGGATGTTGCGGTCATTGGCGCCCGCTTAGAAGAGGAAGCGCGCGCCGGGTTTGAAATTACGCGGGAGATTCTGGCTTCACGCTCCAAACCCAGCGTAATCATAATACTCGATTCGAATAAACCTGCGATGGTCGTCGAAGCATTCCGGGCAGGGGCAAGCGGCATATTTTCTCGGGATCAATCATCGGAACTCCTGTGTAAGTGCATTCATGCCGTGCACAAGGGTCAAGTGTGGGCGAGCAGCAAGGAACTACACTACGTCATTGATGCTCTGGGCCCCGCACTGCCGGCCAAGCCAATTTCGTTGCGAGGACCGGGTTTGCTGACGAAGAGGGAAGAGGGAGTCGTCCATTTGGTAGCCGAAGGTATGACCAATCGTGACATTTCCCAACAACTGAAACTGAGCGAACACACCGTGCGGAACTATCTGTTCAGAATTTTCAATAAAGTGGGAACTTCGAATCGACTTGAGCTGGCTCTTTACGCTATCGACCGCAGAGAAGGCTTTGAGCAGCAGAATTCAATGGCTGCTATCGATAAGTCGCAGAGCGATACAAATCAGGCTGCTTCCGCAAGGCGGGCCTGATCTCTGCGTCCCAGCAGGCGAGCTCCTTTTCCGGCTGTTGATCCCATCTGAACAATTAGCAGTCCTGGATACAGACAATCGATCTTGATCGGACGGCCGTTGGTTGAGCGTCGTTGAGAAGACATTCGAATAGTAAATCGAACCAAGCACGCCAATGGATGAAGGTAGGCTGGGTACATTTGTACCTAACATGGCCGGTAGGCGTCTCAAGACAACCTCAGCAATATTCTGATGACTTTCCTTCTCTTGTCCGTTCCCCGGTTAGCGTACATGGTTGATTTGCGATTCGAGACATTCATGAGGGGTGCTTGTTGAATCTTGGACGTCCAGCCCGAAGGACCCTCCGGTTCCTTTTACAAACAGCCGTCACCTTTTGGTGGACGAACGGAAATGGGGAGCCCCGAGAAGGAGAGGGCCGTAGTAGGGACGTCAGTGAGCACGGCGCTTTCGTTTTTGCGCCTACATGTCCGCCAGTCGGCACGAATGTGGTTCTCAAAATTGATCTTGAAGGAATTCCCGATGATATCGGGCGACTTCCGGTTGAAGTCGAGGGAGAGGTTCTTCGCGTCGAGCAATGCCCCGCAGAGCGGGGAATGCTGACGGGTGGCTTTGCGATTCAATATTGAAGAGATCGTCCAGCATGAAATCGAGGACGGATCTCCTAAGAATTTTGGCAGAACAAATCTGCCAAGCAAATTGCGGCCGGGATTGAACGCTGGAAAGTTTTATAGCGAAAGAAGGCCGTAAGTTAAATGTAATCGAAGGCTTACAGAGAACAGAACTGTAAGTCACACGGCGGAGCTTTATGCTTTCTGAACAAATGGCCACGGTTGAGAATCATCTTTGTGACTCTTCCTGGTATGCGCTTCACACTCGCCACCAGCATGAGAAAACGGTGGATCGAATCCTTATCAACAAGGGATTCGATACATTCCTTCCGCTTTACTCAACCACTCACAACTGGAAGGACCGGACCAAAGCACTCTCGTTGCCTCTCTTTCCCTGCTACGTATTTCTGAAAGGTGGCATCGAGCGCCGGCTCCAGATCATTACCACGCCTGGAATACACGGCGTTGTGTCCAGTGGCGGGCGGCCGGCCGTGATTCCCGATTTCGAAATCGAAGCGATTCGGCGAGCTGTCGAAAGCGGCGCTCGAGTTGAAGCACATCCATTTCTTAAGTGTGGAAACTGGGTGAGGGTCATGTGCGGCCCCTTGACAGGAGTCGAGGGGATTCTGGTGCGCAAGAAGAATGTCTCTCGCCTCGTTCTTTCCGTGGAGATATTGGGGACGGCCGCGGCCATCGAAGTCTCCGCTTTCCACGTTGAACCGCTAAACGGCTCGCGGCTGAAGTATCGCATCGACGAATTGGTAGTCGGCTCACGGCGCGCATCGGACACGGCAACCGTTTCTTAAGGCGAATGGGGCGCTGTCGCTGCGATTGAATGCGCTGTCGTAAGTTTACGTTCACAGACCGCCACGCAAACTTTGCCAGACAATGAAGACTCTAAATAGAAGGAAGCGGAGCAGGACGCAAGCCTCTTAGGCAACGCGAGGCTCGCAAGCGAGGATGCCGTGAAACAGCGATTTTATCTGATAGTGGCAGTATCGTTCGTATTGTTTTGTAGTTCCGTGCAGGCTCAAGGGCAAACGCGAAATGACATCAAAAGCGAGAGCCCCAAGGTCCTGACCGGAACCGGTCCTGGTTCGCAGCCGACTAAATCAGCGACCGAAGACCCCAACTATTCCATCGCTCCCGAGGACGTTCTCACAATCGATGTGTGGAAAGAGCCAGAGATCTCCCGGACTGTACCGGTGCGCAGAGATGGCAAGATTTCGCTGCCTTTGCTAAACGATTTGCAAGCTGCGGGTCTAACTCCGACCCAGCTAGGCGCTGAAATTGTGGAGAAGCTGCGCGCCACAATTGTACACCCCCAGGTGACAGTGATTGTCGCTCAGATGAGCAGCCCGCGGATCTACATTCTGGGCCAGGTAACTCGCGGCGGGGCTTATCCGTTAGTGCCCGACATGACGGTGATGCAGGCCCTCTCAATCGCCGGCGGATTCACTCCCTACGCCAACTTGAAAAAGATCTACGTCATGCGCTCGGAAAATGGGACGGACAAAATATTCCCGATGAATTACAAGGAAGTGATTGGGGGGCGGAAACCTGAACAGAATATTCGCCTCAAGCCCGGCGACACGATTGTCGTGCCCTAGGGAGACGCATGGCAAAACTGATGCGCCTTCGTGGCTGGCTGTTTTTTGCGGTGTTTCTATTCGCGCCTGTAATCGACGCGCAAGAAACCAATCCGCCAAAGAACGATCCGCCCGCGCCGCCGGTCGCACCCTATTTGGCACCGCTGCCGGCCGGAGGAACCAGCTTCTTGATGATGAACTCTCCCATAGGCGGAACGGTGGACGTCCAATCAGACGGCAACAATCAACCGTTAAGTGGCGTCCTGCCCTCGACACTGGGTCCTGTTGTGGCGGCGCGCAATTACCTCGTGCCCAGCTTCAGTGCAACATCGCAGCTGGCCACGGGTTCTTCGGGCTCAGGTCTCAGTGAGCCGGCAAATTTCAACTATCTGTTAGGTACGCTGGATTTGAATCACCAGACAAATCGCTCCGAGCTGCTGCTCCACTACACCGGGGGCGGAATGTTCTCTACGTATCTAAATTCGGCAGTTCAAGATCTGGATTTCACCTACAGCTACAACTGGCAACGATGGTCGCTCCTGGTGGGTGATAGCCTCGATTTTCTTTCGGAATCAGCTTTCGGATTCGGCGGTGCGGGCGGTCTGGAATTTCTCAACGGCAATTCTCCATTCGGTCCCGGCGGCCCTTTCAGTGGCATTCTGGGTCCCAACCAGACAATTCCCACGATTATCGCGCCGCGATTGAGTAATACGTTAGTCTCGCAAATCGAATACAAGGTAAGTCCGCGTTCCACATGGACTGCTTCCGCGGGTTACGCGACGCTGAATTTCTTCGGTGCGGACTATGTCAATAGCACCAACCCTTTATTTCAGACAGGCTACAACTACTCTCTTAGTCCACCGAGCACCATTGCGGTGATCTACAGTTTCGATGACTTTCAATATACGCAGTTTCGCCAGATGATCGAAGACCACGTGTTGGAGCTGGGGTATTCGCGCTACGTGACGGGTAGACTGAGCTTCCAAATCGCCGCCGGCCCGAGCGTGGTACTCCTTCGGGGCCCGCTGACAGGTTACGAAAACAACGTCTCATGGGCTCTCAATGGCACGTTGAATTACAAGTGGGACCGCACCACGCTTTTATTTAGTTACGATCACCTCGTCACGGGAGGCAGCGGAGTCCTCGTCGGGGCACAAACAGGTCAGGTGGAGGCGACCGTGGACCGGCAACTTAATCCGCGATGGCAAGCCTCCGCTTCGCTTGGGTACGCAAGCAATGGGAGTTTGATTCCGGCCGCCACAATCGTCGGGCTGGGGCACTATAACTCCTGGTATGCAGGCGTCCGGTTCAATCGTCAAATGCGCGCTTCCTCGAACATGTTCCTGAGCTATGAAGCGCGGCTACAGGCGCTAAACACCCCCACTTGCACGGGACTGAACTGCTCATCGAATTTCATTAGCCACGAGATTTCTGTGGGTTTCAATTTTGGACTGCGGCCGGTCATGCTCCGCTAAGCGGCAAAAGAAGAGCAATACCCGATGGTAGAGGACCAAGTCACACGTGCTGAGCCACATTTCGAATTGCAGCGACTCGGGCAGATAGATGCAAAGCTCCACTCCAAGGAGTGGCCAAGCAATTTCCTTCAGGCCGAAACTTTATTTTCACAGAGGAGTCAGCAATGTCCGACAAGGTAGCTGAGCGTGTTCCCCGGGGTTGGCAAGAGTACCTTGCCATCGTACTGCGAAGGCGGTGGTGGATCCTGCTGCCTCTATTTCTCACTTGGCTGCTCGTGTGGGGAGCAAGTTGGTTTTTGCCGACCACATACACGTCCGATGCCCTCATTTCTGCGGAACAGCAGAAGGTATCCGACCTCTACGTCATGGAGAACGTCAATGTGAACCTTCAAAATCGTCTGCAGAGCACGACGCAAAAGGTTTTGAGCTATGCGAGCCTGCAAGCGATCATAAACCGCTTCAACCTTTATCAGCCTTCTCCTCGCCTGATCAATTTTTTCAAGTCTAAGGATCCTGTCGATCAGATGCGGGGCGACATCAAAATTGAGTTGGTGGGAGCGCCCGGGTACCGGGGAGAGTTCTTCACTTTTAAGATTCACTATTCGGCGGATACGCCCGAGCTCGCTCGGCAAGTGAATAGTGAACTAACGTCGCTGTTCATCGATGAAAACGTGCGGTCTCAGAGACAGCAGTCCGAAAATACGACGGCCTTTCTGGACAGCGAACTGGCGGATGCGCGCTTGAAGATGGAAGCACAGGAGGCTGATGTCTCAGCGTTCAAGGCTAAACACGTCGGAAACCTGCCGGGCCAGTTGCAGAGCAATGTGCAAATCCTGGCCGGCCTGCAAGCAGCGTTGGCGAGCACGCAGCATGCGCTCGACAACTCAAAGCAACAGAAGATCTATCTTGAATCGCTGCTTCAGCAATATCAATCGGCGCAGGCAAGCATGGGCGGAGATTCAAACGCGATATCAACCCAAGCACTGGAGAAAGAGCTGCAGGATTTGCGTCTTCAACTTCAGAACTTGCGCACTCGTTATACGGACGGCCACCCAGACATCGTCGCTCTTGAAGATGAGATCGCCAAGACTGAGGCGATGAAGAAACAGAACCAGGCCGAAATCGCTTCCGATCAGCAAACCGGCAAGCCACGAAGCGCAATCGATTTCTCGGCCGCAGAAGGAGTGCAGCGCGGCTCGCCTACGGCCATCATGCAGCTCCAGAGCCAGCTAAAGGCCAATCAGTTGGAGATACAGAACGAGGAACAGCACGCGAAGGATCTCGAGGCACAAACCACCGTATACCAGGCGCGCCTGAATCTGACTCCGGAAACAGAGCAAGAGCTGACGGTCATCTCCCGGGGCTATGAAGAAGCCAAATCCAATTACAACTCGCTTCTTCAGAAACAGACGCAATCACAGCTCGCCACAAGCCTCGGACAGCAACAGCAAGGTCAGCAGTTTCACATCATCGACCCGCCAAAATTGCCCGACAAACCTTCTGCCCCTAATCGTTTTCTGATCAGTCTTGTGGGATTGGCGTTGGGAGCGGTGCTCGGCCTAGGTCTAGCCGCGTTTCTTGAATTAACCGACGTGCGTTTCCGGCGTGAGGAAGATTTGGAAGGAATTCTTCCAGCTCGCATGTTGGTCGGAATACCCCGGTTGAGCACGCCGAGCGAGGACCACTCTCGTCGCATCGCCCGGTACATGGAATGGGGCGCAGCGACGGTCGTCGGATTAGCGATTTTCGTCGGCAACCTCTACGTCTATTACAACGGATAAGCAACTGCCTCACAGGTAGTAAATACACTTCAAAATCAGGAATGGAAACCAAATGAGCGGACTATTCGAAGGTTGGAACAGAGCGACGCTGCGGCAAGGCCACTTGGATCCGGTTCGGCCGGAATGGGCGCCCTCTGAACTGATTCCCGGAAGCCTAGTGATACCTGAGTCTCCGGAATCGGCAAAAGCGGTGGCTGCTTCGCTGCCGGAGACCGCTCCTTCGAGAGGGACTGTCGATTCAAAGAAAGCGTTCGAGGCTGAGATAGCCAAGTCGGTTATGGTGCAGCCGCCAGAGACATCTCGGCTCGTTGCTTGGACTATTCCGAATGGTCTGGGCGCCGAGAAATTTCGGGCACTTGCTGTTCGTCTGGGCGATATGCGCAGGAAACATCAGCTGAACTCTTTACAAGTGACAAGCAGCGTCATCAGCGAGGGCAAATCGTTTGTGGCTGCGAATCTTGCAGTCACTCTGGCGAGGTACTCCGGATCCAAGACGCTGCTGATTGAAGGTGATTTGCATCGGCCGACACTCGGGACGATGTTTGGGTTAAAGGCTTTGCAGGGGCTCAGCGACTGGTGGTCAGCGCAAAACCACGAACTTGCCTCCTACCTGCTCCGTTTCACCGGCACGGGGCTCTGGTTTCTCCCTGCCGGGAAGGCCTGCGACCGGCCGTCGGAAATGCTGCGTTCGGCACAACTCGCGGAAGCCTTTGCGCAGCTAGCCAGCCGATTTGATTGGATTGTCGTGGATTCCACGCCCATGCTGCCTGTTATCGATGCCAACCTTTGGTCGCAGTTGGTCGACGGTACGCTCCTCGTGGTTCGCGAAGGAGTCGCGCCGTTGAAGGCCCTGAAAAACGGCCTGCAGTCTCTCGACAATCCAAAGTTGATCGGCGTAGTTGTCAATGAAGCTTCCGAATTCGATCAGGTGGACTACGACGGACAGTATTACCGCGCCCGAACGAACGGAGACAATCGCTCGAAGCCACTGAAGTGAGTTGAATATGTTCGTGAGACTGGCCGACCGCCGACGCCGCTCAAAATTCCGCGGGCGCCCCTTGTGAACTCTTGCCACCTGTACCTCCCGTATGGGCAGGCGTGGACTCAACGCCAATCTGCAGGGAAATATTTCTCTAAGTTTTTTCAAACGTGTTTACTTGAGCCCAGTCTGATGTCGCTCTCACTATTCCCGGCAATTAACTATCTCGTGTGGATAAGTTTGAAAAATCGTGTGCGACCTCTCTTGACGGGGAGTGTGATGTCCGGACCATATCCCGACAACCAGTGGCGGGCTCTCGGCGACCTGACCTGGGAGGAGACTTCATCGGGAGAAAGGTCGCAGACGAGCGGATGGTTGGCCTTCGTTTTGCTATCAACGCTCGTGCTGATGATCTATGCCCCAGTGCTGGGTTCGCTTGCGCGACAGTGGTGGAACGATCCAAATTATAGTCACGGCTTCTTCGTTCCACTGTTTGCGGGCTATGTTCTTTGGAGCTCGCGCCACCGTTGGCTGGCCTTACCTCTTAGGCCAAAGAATTTCGGCTTAGCCATCATGATATTGGCCGTTGCGCTGCGAGTTCTTGGAATGCTCGGAGCGGAGATGTTCACTGTTCGGCTTTCCCTGCTGATCCTGATCTGCGGAATCGTCCTGTTCCTCGCGGGTTCCCGCGTGCTGAGGTCGATGGCCTTTCCGATAGGCTATCTCCTTTTTATGATTCCCTTGCCGGCAATCATCTATTTCCAGCTGACGATGCCACTTCAGCTGTGGGCCTCGCAATTGGGGGCCAGTGGCCTCGTGGCACTCGGTATTCATACCGTGCGAGAAGGGAATCTGCTCTTTCTTCCGAATTGCACGCTGAATGTGGTCGAAGCCTGCAGTGGAATCCGGTCGCTTCTTTCTTTGCTGGCCGTTGTAGTCGCGTACGCCTATTTGGCGGAACCCATTACATGGAAACGCGTCGCCCTGGCCATCGCAAGCATTCCGATCGCCATCGCCACGAACGGGCTCCGCCTCGTAGCGACCGGCGTCCTTAGCTATTTCTTCGGACCGGCTTTCGATTCCGGCTTGATCCATCTGGTTCTTGGGTTGGTTTTCTTCGCGCTGGCTTTTCTTTCGATCCTGCTCCTGCACAAAGCGCTTCGCCAGCCTACAAGTCATCAGAATTGTGCGCGCGTGTCTCCATGATGGCACTGCGAGTTTCCGCCGCCGCGCTGGTCCTCTTAGGGGGAATCTTTGCTACGCATGGTTTCAAACCGGCGGAAATCACCCCACCGCAGTGGTCTTTGCGTGAGTTTCCGTCCGACATCGGGCTTGCACACAGTCAGGATCGTCCGTTCGATGACGAGGTTGTGCGCGCCGTTGGTGCGGATGATTACATCAATCGAGTATACGTCGGCAGCACTCTTCCGATTGAACTGTACGTTGGCTATTACAAAGACCAGCGCTCCGGGGAAAGAATTCACTCTCCCAAAAATTGTCTCCCAGGATCTGGTTGGGAGCCCATCCATTCCACGCGCGTGCAGATCGGCTCTATGGGTGGAGTTCCTGTTCTCGTGAACGGATATCTCGTGGCACAGGGAAACAAGCGCGACATGGTCCTCTATTGGTATCAGTCTCATCATCGGGTCGTCGCGAGTGAATACTGGGCTAAGTTCTGGCTGGTGGCCGACGCCTTGAAAAACAGACCCTCTGACGGGGCAATGATCCGCATCTGGACTTCCGCAGTTGATGGTGAAGCGAGCGCCCAAGCGCGCGCGGTCGACTTCGCTCGCCGCGTCTATCCGCAGGTCGACGAGTTCCTGCCAGATTAACCGGCTAGCCTAGCTGAACGTGTCTGTGAATTCACATTTCGCCCTAAGTATCTGGTACGAGTTTCTTCTTCGGATGAGGCAACGCACAACCTCCTCTTAAGGTTGAGCGGGAAACAAGATTCTGCCTCAGTTCCAGGTCATTTTAGATGGAGGGATGGTACGCCCATGAGAAACAAAAACCTGTCCTTTGCTTCGCTTCTCTCTTGGATCAGATTCCTACGGGAAGTGAGGATACGGCCAAAGCGTTTGGTTCTTGGCCTCACACTGGTCGCGGCTATTTTGAGCTGGGGCTGCCCGAAAAACGATCCACTCCAAGCTTTCAACCCCCCGCCGACACCTATTGATCCTGGGCCAGCCCCCGTTCCAGAGCCAGGCACGGCGCTATTGTTGGGTACGGCGCTTCTGATCGGAGGCGCTATTGCTCGCCGGAGGCGCAATATGGGGCATCGATAAATCGCTCTTGTTACTGTAGCGCAGCACTCTCGTTCATCTCCGCCATCTCTCCTATCACTTGGGGTGTTCCTTGATTCGCTTCATGCATGCCTATATTCCGAGACGTACTCTTCTTCTGGGAATCTCAGAAGCCTGTTTGATCTCTCTAGCTCTCGTCGCATCCGCCGTCGCGCGGCTGGGTTCCGCGGAAGCAAGCTACATGCTGAGGAATCAGTATGGCTCTCTGAAAATTCTATTTGTTTCGGTCGCATTTTTGGCTTGTATGTATTATTTCGATCTATATGACTCCGCGGTAGTAAGCAATCGGCACGAAGCGGTTGTCCGGCTGATCCAAGTGTTGGGCGTCGCTTACATCGCTTTGGGTCTTCTCTACTATCTTTACCCGCCAGTGAAATTGGGGCGCGGCATTTTTCATATTGGTTTTCTTTTCGTTGGCATACTGCTCCTTCTCTGGCGCAGGCTATTTTCGATAATCAATAACACGGCTGGGCTAGCCGAACGTGTGCTCATCTTGGGAGATGGCACTCTCGCCGAATCTCTGGTGCATGAAATTGAAGCGCGCCCCGAGCTGGGAATTCGCGTCGCAGGCCGCGTGCAGATGGCCGCAATCGCGGAGCTCGGTAGCAATCGCGAGCTCGATGAAACATCCGTCGCTCTCTCGCAGACCAACTTGTCCGAGGAACTTGCCGTCGGCCGCCAGGCCCGGGGAATCGACCGCATCGTAGTCGCAATGGAGGAACGCCGCGGAAAGCTGCCTGTAGATTTATTGTTTTCTCTAAAAAGTCATGGCGTTCAGGTTCAAGACGGAAACGACGTCTATGAATCGATTACCGGAAAAGTTCCGATTGAATCCATCCGCATGAGCTGGCTGCTATTCTCACCGGGCTCACATGCTTCAAGGTTCTATTTGATCTACAAACGTTTTGCATCCGTCGTGATTTCGATTGTCGGATTGCTGCTCAGCTTGCCATTGCTTCCGTTTGTAATTATTGCGATTAAGCTTAGCTCTCCTGGCCGAATCTTATACTGGCAAAACCGAGTGGGACGCGACGATGAAGTCTTTCGTTGTTACAAATTCCGCACTATGCGCTCCGATGCTGAGGCCTCGACAGGGCCCACCTGGGCCCAGGATGGCGATCCTCGAATCACTCCAGTGGGCAAATTCCTCCGCAAGACGCGCATCGACGAGATTCCCCAATTGTTAAACGTGCTGAAGGGCGATATGAGCTTTGTCGGCCCGCGTCCCGAGCGGCCTGAGTTTGTCGCAGATCTCAGAAAGAAGATTCCTTACTACCACTTGAGGCACTCCGTTCGTCCAGGAATCACCGGTTGGGCTCAGATCCTCTACAAGTATGGAAACTCGGTCGAAGACGCCAAGGAAAAACTCCGCTACGACCTCTACTACATCAAGAACACCTCAGTGGGCCTGGACATGCTAATCGTCATGAACACTATCAAGACAGTCCTCCTCGGTCGCGGCGCCCATTGAAGCCTGCAATCTCTTCACCGCCAAAGTCATTCTCGGGTACCTCGGGAGACTTGATTATCGCCCTACGAATCGGTTCGCACAGTCTGCAGTGCTCGGCTGCAATAGTCGCCTGATCATGGGATTCGCACTCACTCTTCTCTACGTCGTCGTTACGATCATCTCCCCAGAGCAATTCGGAAAGGAGTGGGCCGCTTATCACGCCGTAACCTACCTTGCCGCGATCACTGCTATAGCTTCTTTGCCCACCATGGAGGCTTACACCAATTGGAAGACTTCCGTGCAGACTTATCTGCTGGTGGGATTGATTGTCGCGATTGCATTGTCGCAGATTGCTCACGGATGGCTGGGCGGAGTGGTCGAAAGTTTGCGTTTGTTCTTGCCCAGTGCGGCAGTCTTCTTCTTCATCGTCGTGAATGTGACGACAATTCGAAGGCTCAAGATCATGGCCCTGACCGCAGTTTCATCTTGCTTGGTAGTTTGTGTGGAGGCACTCTGTGGGTATTACGCGGGCTATCACGGCGATTTGTTCGTTCTGCTTACCAATATCTCCTCCCCTGAAGACGAAGTCGTTGGGCAATTGACACGAATACGCGGCGCAGGTTTCCTGAGCGATCCGAATGATTTTGCTCAAATCCTTTTGATCGTGCTTCCATTAGCCTTCATCGCTTGGCGGCGAGGACGAGTGGTTGCTAATTTCTTTGTCGTCCTTTTGCCCGCCGCGTTGTTGCTTTGGACCACTTACCTGACGCATTCCCGCGGTGGACTGATCGCGATGGCCGCCGTCGCGCTCATGGTGGCTCGAAAAAAGCTTGGAACTACTGCCTCCACGGCTCTCGCCGTAGTCTTCATTTTTGGCATGTTAGCTCTGGACTTCACGGGGGGCCGCGGCATCTCCGCGTCTAACGGCGCCGACCGTCTGGAGGCTTGGGCCAATGGCCTCGAAATGTTCAAGAGCGCTCCTTTATTCGGTATCGGTTTCAATGGCTTCACGGACTTATACGAAATCACTGCGCACAATTCTTTCGTCCTGTGCCTCGCCGAACTTGGATTATTGGGAAGCACCTTGTGGCTGGCAATGCTCGTGACCACCGCGGCGGGCCTTAATCGCCTCATTCGGCTACAAGAGAAAAAGCAGGCAGCCAGATCATTCGGCCTCTTGCCCCTTTTCGAAACAGGCTTTATCGGCAACTCCAGCGCTCTCGCCATCGATACAATGCATTCGAATGGAATCTTTGCATTGAACTATGCCTACGCCTGCGAAGCGGCACCCGTTGTACTAACCCCCAGCGCAGCCAAATTTGAAACAAGTACCAATCCGCATCCCACTCCGATCGTGCCGTTGCCCTGGGTTGTGGCGATTCGCCTGGCATTGGTGTCTTTCATCGCGTCTGCTTGGTTTTTATCGCGAAGCTACTCGACGACAATGTATTTGGTTCTCGGACTGGCCACCGCTGCCATCGCGCTCCAGAGGGGTGACAGCAAGTCGCCCGATCGCGGCCACTGGATATTCTCCACTTTAACCGCCGAGGTCTTGCTCATCCTTTTGATATACGGCTTGGTTCGCCTTCGACACTGATATCTGCAAGCTGATCTGGCAAGCCTGCCGCGGCATCGACGCACTGATTGTTCATTCCCGTAAGTGCGCTGACAAGCGCGGTCAAGCTGCCTCCTCAAGCGATCGAGGTTTTCTCGCAGTAACGCGTTTCATAAAAAAAGAGGATGAGATGACTGGTATACAAGTTTATACCTGCGCTTTCTGGCTTTCCTCATGCCTTTTGTTTTACACCTATCTCGGATATCCGTTGTGGATCTATTTTCGCAGCCGCTTGCGACCGCGCGTCCAGCGGCGAGGTTCGTCGCTTCCCACCGTCAGCATCATCCTGGCTGTGCACAACGGAGCGCCCCTGTTGCGCCAGAAAATCGCTCATCTGTTGTCGTTGGATTATCCGCGAGACAGAATGGAAATTGAGATTGTTTCCGATGGCTCGACGGATGGCACCGACGACATTCTTCTGGAACTCCAAGATCCGCATGTCAAAAGTTTTCGCTGCCCCGATCATTGCGGCAAAGCCGTGGCTCTGAACATTGGAATGGAGAGGGCCACCGGCGAAATCCTCGTGTTCCTCGACATTCGCCCCTGGATTGAAAGTAACGCCCTGCAGCTTTTAATCAGCAACTTTGACGATCCCCGCGTCGGCTGTGTTGCAGGAGAGTTGGTGCTCAACGAGGCCGGCCACGACGCGGGCGCCAAAGCCATTGGAAGCTTGTACTGGCGATACGAACAGTGGATTCGCAACTGCGAAGCAAAAGTTGACTCGCCGGTCGGTGTATACGGCGGGTTTTATGCCGTCCGCCGCGAACTGGCCAGCGCCCTCCCGGAAGGCACGATCCTCGACGATATGTTCCAGCCTCTTTCTGTGATTCGCCAGGGCTACAGGTCAGTCTTGGACGTGCGGGCCAGAGTTTACGATATTTGGCCCAGAAGCTTGCGTGGCGAATTTCATCGCAAGGTTCGAACGCTTGCAGGCAATTTCCAGCTGTTACAGCTGGCGCCCTGGTTGTTGTCCTGGCAGAATCGCCTTCGCTTCGAGTTTGTCTCGCACAAGCTGATGCGTCTGCTGGTGCCCATCCTGCTGCTGATATTGCTATTTAGCAGCGGATTCCTGGCAAACCGCTCAATTTTTTATATGGGAACGCTTGCAGCGCAGATTCTCTTCTACTTGCTTGCCGCTCTGGGCTCCTGGCCTGCCATTCCGTTCCTGGCCCGGGTAGCCGCGCCCGCGACCGCCTTCTGTATGTTGAATGCCGCTGTAGTTGTCGGCTTTTATAAATTCCTTTTTACGCGGGGACCACTTTGGAAAATCTGGACCTCAGGAGCGCCTCCGTCGTTAGCTACGGACAGCCAAGAAGGCACGGCGTGAGGCCATCAGAATGAAAGTCACCGTAGTTACGCCGATCTTTCCAATACTTGCGCAGCCCTACCGCGGGCATGCCGTGTACAAGATCGTTTTGGCGCTTTCTAAACGCGCAGACGTAGATGTCATTTGTCCCTTCCCGCGCTATCCGAAATGGTTCCAGCCGTCATACGATCATCGTCCTCCAGACTTATCCTTCTCTCCACCAGGCGTGCTCACTCGGTACCTCGAGTATCCCGCGCTGCCTGGCTTCACCAGGTGCGTCAACGGGTTGGTTTGCGCGAAGTACCTCGAGCCCTATTTTCGCAAGTGCCCGCCAGATGTAGCTTGCAACTTCTGGCTATATCCGGAAGGCTTCGCCACTGTTGTCGTGGCTCGCAAGCTTGGCATCCCATCCGTAGTCGGCTCCATTGGCTCAGATTTGAATCGCATTGCCGACCCGGCTTCCAGGTGGTTGACACGGCTAGCAATGAAGCGCGCAACTTTCGTAGTCACCAAGAGCGAGCATCTGCGCCAGCGTGCCATCCAGATGGGAATCAGCGCTTCCAAAGTCCGTACGATCCGCAACGGTTGTGATGCGAACGTTTTTCGCATGGGAGATCGGAGCGCCGCGCGCGCGCAACTGGCCATCAACGATAAGGACGAGTTCGTGCTTTTCGTAGGCCGTTTGGATGACAAGAAGGGCATCTTCGAACTCCTCGAAGCCGTTGCTTCGCTTGCGAGCCATCGTCCGAATCTGCGTTTGGCGTACGTAGGAGATGGCCCCGGCGGCGAACTGCTGCGAAACAAAACCAAGCATCTTGCGCTAGAACAGCGAATCTTTTTTCCGGGTCCCTGCTCTTCGCAGAAAGTCGCTGAGTGGCTTGCAGCTGCCAACGTGCTTGCCCTTCCCAGCTACAACGAGGGAAATCCCAATGTCGTCATCGAAGCGCTCAGCTGTGGACGCCCCGTCATCGCAACGGACGTTGGCGGAATCCCGGAACTCGTCAGCGCATCGTCTGGCATCTTAATTGCTTCCAGAGACTCGCACGCTCTTGCCGCCGCGATCGATACCGCGATGGAGCGAAATTGGGATGAGCGCTCAATCTCCGAACAATTCCACCGGGGTTGGGATGACGCCGCCGGTGAATTGCTCGGACTCTGCGAGCTTGCAATTCGACAACGATTTGAAAAATGTCCTCCGCCCGCGAAGGCAGCTCCGGTGCTGAGCCACTAAGACGTTCGGATAGGAATACCCGCGCTAACGTGCAACTCATCCACAATTCGCAGATTTGGGGGCCAAATTACCTCAAGCAGAGGCTGAGGCAGATTTCGCGCCTCGGCATGCCCCCGCTCAAGTGTATGTGGGTCGCCATAGCGGACCACTTCGAACCCCGCTGGCGGCGCCCGGATTTGAGCACCGCAAAGTCGCGCGTCGCTTTATGGCGGTCAGCTTGGCCTGCGATAGCGGCGCGGTGCAAGCCCGACTCGATCGGTAATTCGCCGCGGTATACGTTTTTCTTCCCGGAAGAAGAATATGACCCAACGTTGATGGAACCCCTCGCGGAGATGGTTCGCGAAGGAATCGCGGACGTGGAAGTTCATCTTCATCATGATGGAGAGGGCCGCCAGAATTTTATTGACCGCATAAGTAGTTCTTGCAGGGTGTTACACGACGAGCATGGCTTGCTGCGAATGCGCGATGGAAAACCGGCCTTCGGTTTCATTCACGGCAACTGGGCTCTGGACAATTCCCGGCCAGATGGACGTTGGTGTGGCCTCAACGACGAGATCCGCGTGCTGCGAGACCTCGGTTGCTATGCAGACTTCACCATGCCGTCGGGCGATTCTCCAACGCAAGCTCGCTTGGTCAACACGATTTACTACTGCAACGGCGATCCCCATCGGCCCAAGTCGTATGACAACGGAATGCCAGTCACGCCCGGGGGCGTCGTCGATGGCGACCTACTTATCATTCCTGGTCCTCTCGGAATGCGCTGGAGAGACCGTCTACTGCCCCGGCTCGAGACCGGCGAACTTCGCTATGGCAACGTGGCCACACCGTATCGGGTCAGGCGATGGGTGGAGTTGGCCCCTCGCATCGGTGCCGACATTTTCATCAAGCTATTTACGCATGGAGCCCAGGATCGGAACTCCGCCGCCCTCTTGGGCGGCGTACTTGAAACGGCCTTCAACCTTTTGGTGGAGGAAGCGGGCAGGCGCGGGTGCTCCATTCATTTCGTTTCCGCGTGGCAAATGTACCTCGCCATCGACGCCCTCCGCCAACGCCGCGATCCCGTGGCGGCGACGCAAGCCGGTCAACTCGAAGTAGTTGGCGTAGGCATCAAGAGAAAATTGTGCTGAATATTGGAATTGTTGGTTGCGGGAAAATCGCCGACGGCCATATCGAGGAAGTGCAAAAGCTCGGCTGCGCCCAGGTGCTGGCAGTTTGCGACCTCGAGCCGATCCTGGCCGAGCAGCTCGCCCTTCGCTACTCCGTTCCTCATTGGTACTCGGATTTCGATCGCATGCTCTCCGATCATCGGCTCGATGTGATTCATATTGCCACTCCGCCGCACTCTCACTTAGCGCTGGCGCGAAAATCCGCCGAGGCAAGCTGCCATGTTTTTTTGGAAAAGCCGCTGGCCCTGAACGCGGCAGATGGACAACACCTAATCGACTGCCTTCGCCAATCCGATCGCAAAATGACCATCAACTACTGGTACAACTTTGAAGCGCCCGCTCTGGCGCTAAGGGAATTCGTCGCGAAGGGGGACCTCGGCGACCCGGTTCATATCGAAAGCTATTACGGATACGACCTTGCCGGTGGATTCGGCCAGGCTTTCCTATCCGATGATCGTCACTGGGTCCATCGACTGCCGGGCAAGTTGTTCCAGAACGTCATCGATCACGCCGTCAATAAAATCACCCCATTCCTTCCCGACGAGCCGGTGGAAATTATCGCCCGTGCATACTCTCGGCGGCGTTTGAAAGAGGGCCGTGCGGATGGCGTTCTCGACGAACTGCGCGTGATGCTCTTTGCTGGGGGCATATCCGCGTACCTTACTTTTTGCTCTCACGCACGGCCAACAGGCCATTTTATGCGCGTCTATGGCACCAAAAATACGGCCCACATTGACTTCGCGCTCCGCACCATGTCGGTCGAAAAAGCTCAAACGCTTCCAAGCGCATTCGGCCGGTTGCTGCCGCCCTTTAAATCCACCTGGCAGACTCTGCGACAGGCGACGCACAATGCCTGTGAATTCGCCGGATCACGTTTTGGGTTTTTCGCGGGGATGAACCAGTTATTGTCCCAGTTTTACGAGAGCATCCTGCACGACACTCCCGTGCCGATACCTTATCCAGAAATTCTGCGCGTTTCGCAGATCATCGATGAAATCTCCACACAAGTTTACCCGGTGGCGTTAGCGTGAAGACACTCGTTACAGGCGCCGCTGGCTTTCTGGGAATGGCTATGGTCCAGCGTCTCCTGGCTCATGGCTTTACCGACATGCGATGCCTTGTGCGCCGGTGCGAAGATATTCCCAAGCTGGATGCTCTGGCAGAGCAACGCACCGGAATTCGGATGGAATACTGCGTCGGGAATCTGAAGTATCGCGAGGCCGCCGTTCGAGCAGTCCAGGACGTGCATCTTATTTTCCATCTCGCCGCAGGTAAAAAGGGAACCGCCGCCGATCTCTTCCTCGATTCCGTTGTAGCTTCCAGAAATCTGCTTGAAGCTGTTGCCGATCGCAAGCCGACGCGCATCGTTCTGGTAAGTTCCTTCGGCGTTTACGGCGTGGCTGATATCGGTCGTGGCGTAAGGTTGAACGAACAAACCGCCCTCGAATCTCATCCCGAGTGGCGCGATCATTACTCCTTCTCAAAACTTCGCCAGGAACAACTCTTCTGGGAATACCAGAAACGCGACGGGTTCGAACTGGTGGTCCTCCGTCCAGGTGTTATCTATGGGCCTGGCGGCGCTCACTTTTCCAACCGCGTCGGCCTGCCGATCGGCAACTGGCTCCTACATTTCGGTGGAAACAATCTACTTCCGTTGAGCTACGTCGATAATTGCGCGGAAGCCATCGTGGTTGCAGGCATCCATCCTCGCTCTGGGGGTCAGATTTACAATGTGCTGGACGACGATTTGCCGACGTGCCGCCAGTACCTTCGAGCTTATAAAAAGCATGTCACGAAGATTCGTTCCATTACCGTCCCCTACTTCGGAGTGCGGTTGCTTTCCTCCTTGGTCGCTAACTACAACCGCTATTCAAACGGCCAGTTGCCGGCAATCCTCACGCCTTATAAGGCAGCGAGTCAATGGGGCGGCAATCGCTTCGACAATTCCAAGCTGCGCTCCATCGGGTGGAACCAGTTGGTGCCAACGAAGGAAGGTCTGCAACGGACGTTTACTGCGTTCCGAAGCGGTTTGGAGGCAGTTGCAATGAGAAAGCCCATATTGTCGTCCGTGGCGACGGCTCCGGTGCACGCCTCAGATGAGAAGTTGCCGCGCAATTCAAGGGAGTTTGTTATAGGTGCTGCGCTAGGCCCGGATTCCGATGGCAGCCTCGATACTCTGCTTGCTGCCTTCTCAAATCTTCGGAAGGCAGGCCGGCCCGCCAGGCTGATAATCTTTGCCCCAAAAAATACGCAACAAATTGCCAGCAAGGCTGCGATCCAGGAGCTTCCCCCTGACCTTCAGTGGGTCCCTTATGAATGGAGCACGCGTGACATGCTTCAAGAATGTAATGTCATGGTCTCTCTGCAAGACGGCATACCGCTCTTGGTGCTCCAAGCCGTGTCTTCAGGTATTCCAATAATCACCACGGCCGTCCGCGTCCCAGAAGCTCTGTGGCATCAGCGGGGCGTTACATTCGTCCGCGATGGCGATCAGAACGCACTACAAGAAGCGTTACTGAAGTTGTTGGCGCAGCCAAACCGAAATATGAGACTTGGTTTTGTTTCCGAGGAGAACATCGCGGAATACTACAGTGACACATACTTGTGGCGCGAAAGTGGCGCGCCAATCACCAATGAACACACGCCGAACGGTCGCGCGCTGATTAAGCGCGCGTTATTCAGCGCTGTTCCCGGCCGGCAATTATTTCAGCATGGGAATCGGAACCGTCCACAGATCGCTTTGACCATCGATGACGGTCCCGATCCCGTCCATACCCCTCGCATGCTGGACATCCTTCGGCATCATGCCGTGAAGGCCACATTTTTTGTCGTAGGCAGCGCCGCCGAGCAGTATCCGGAGATCGTCGTACGCATGAAGAAAGAGGGGCACGAGGTCGGAAGTCATTCGTATAGCCATCCGTACTTTCATCGGCTCTCTTGGTCAGGCGCTATTCGGGAGATCAAGATGACTCGATGGGTTCTGAACCGAATCTTGGGAGAGGAATGCAAGCTCTTCCGTCCTCCCCACGGCAAACTTTCACTGCGCAGCGTTGTACCCGCCTGGGCGGCCGGCCACCATGTGGTGATGTGGAACGTCGACCTAAAGGATTATCGTGCTTCGACCGGGGACGTAGAAGCGCAATTGGATCGAACCTCCTTCTCTTCTGGAGACATCATTCTCTACCATGGCATTAATGAAGCCGCGTTAGGAGCTCTGCCACGCGTTATCCAATCGGCCCTCAATGAAAGACGAGAGGCCGTCACTATCTCCCAGCTTATTCAGCGGTAGTCTGCCGCCACACCTGAATTTTTAGAATCGTTCAATCATGCATTTGATGAAACCAACTCTTTGTGCCCCGGCTTCCACCCAGGCTCATTCCAGGCTTGCCGGGCTTGAACCGGTATCTTCGGGAGATAAGGACACGCTCCTTGATCGAAGAACGGTGACTCGAGCTCCGCTACTACTGAGATTAGCCAAAACCATGGTTCGTCATCGCATCCGCGGTGGCGACCGGCTGGTGGAAATCCTCGATCAACTTGGCTTGCTCGATATGGTCGTGCAATACCAATTGGGCCGTGGCGTAGGTTTCAGCGTGCCGCTTTTCCGCCCAGATACTTGCTGGGACCAGAGGGAGGTAGAAGACTACGAGCGGCAGCTGATTCATTTGCTATGTCGTTTGCTGGAAAGGCTATCGGATGTCGTCTTATTCGACTGCGGTGCTGATATCGGGACGTTTTCTGCGCTTGTCTGTGCGGAAAGCTCTCATGTCGCGCGCGTCATCGCTTTCGAACCGAATCCTGAGGTTGCCGCTTTCATGAAACACAATTTGTCCCAGCTGCCCGTTCCATCGGAAGCGGTCACCAAGGCCGCGGGATGCTTCATGGGGACCGGCCATTTGGAGTTTCCAGATTATGACTCGTCTGAGCATGCTCGATTTCTCGTTCCTGGCGATGGCCCTCTGGAAGTAGTCACCATCGATAGCTTCGGCGTGCGGGGCGCCAACGTAGCAATCAAGACGGATGTGGAGGGCGGCGAACTTGAGGTCCTCGAGGGCGCCGCGGAAACTATTTCATCGGCACGAAAATGTGTCGTCACCGTGGAGTCTAACCCCCGAGTCGCATTTCGCATCAGGCGCGACCCGGTCGAGTGCTTGAGATTTCTTCAGTCCTTGCGGCCATTCAACTTCGTCATTGCCGAAACATCGGAATCTGTCGAAACTTCCGCTCCGCTTATCAAGGATGCTCACCGGCCCATCAATAATGTGATCGGTTGGACCGAGTGATTTGGCTGATCAATACGCAGGGCTCAGCGCGATTCTGACCAGTTCGCCACGCCCCTCCGAAAAACTGTTAGTGCCCCAAGATCTCTTTCGAACACGAGCATAAATTTGACGACTCTGACCATCCCTTTACCAAAAGCCGTCCCCAGCAATGCAAAGGTAATCGGACGCAACTTCATCTTCATGGTTTTGGAAGTCGTGATTACCCTCGTCAGCACGTTGCTGACGACGGTCGCAATCGCGCGTGTCATCGGCCCGGCACGGCTCGGTTATTTTAATCTAATTTTTTGGCTGACCTCCATCACTTGCTCCGTGGGATCGCTGGGTATCCCGCTGACAACTTTCAAGTACATGGGCGAATTCCTCGGCGGCGGCAAAAGAGAACTTGCACGCGCTGTATTCTTTTACAACCTTCGCGCGCAAACCGCGATCGCATTGGCATTGACGGCTGCCAGTATGATTGCCGTCTTCACGATCGTTGACCCGTCGTATCGTTTCTGCTCGGCATTGCTGGTTCTGAGCATGCTCCCGAACATGATTGCGTTCGTGCCCTCCCAGGCGAACTCTGCTGCCGAGGGTGCCGCGCTCAATACGCGGGGCGCCTTCGTTGGCGCCATTGTTTATGTTCTCGTCGTGACCGCCAGCCTGCTTCTCGGATGGAATCTTGTAGGCATCGCCGCAGGTGTTCTGCTCTGGCGGCTCGCCGAGATGGCCGTAAAGATCTCTCCGGTGCTGAAATCCATGAAAACCGTGGATCGAGTCCCGCTACCCCTCGAGATTCGCAAACGAATGTTTTCCTTTTCCGGCCTCAGCACTGGCCTGATGCTTTTGCAGATCGTGATTTGGGATCGGTCGGACATCGTTTTCCTGAAATTGCTGCAACCGGATATTCGTCAACTAGCTTTCTTCTCGGTTTGCTTCAGTGTGGCGGACCGGCTCATGCGAGTGCCGCAGACCTTCGCCAACGCGCTCTCCGCTACGCAGATGGCCGAGTACGGTCGCGATAAGGACCGCCTCTTTAGAATGACTTCGAAGGCCTCCACCTATGTTCTGATGGGAGCGCTTCCCATTTTGATCGGGATCGCCTGCATCGGTGCTCCGTTCGTGCGAGTCGTGTATGGGTCGCAATATCTCCCAGCCATCCCCGTCTTCATCGTAGTGGCTCTGCTCAGTATCCCCAAGGCTGTGCTGACCCCCGCGCAAACTCTCTTGTATTCCGCCGAGGACCTCGGCTTTGTTCTGAAGTGGGGTTGCGCAGGTGCGGCGATCAACGTTCTTCTCGATGTCGCTTTAATCCCAAGTCATGGCGCATTCGGCGCTGCCTGGGCAAATGGTCTCGCACAATCGTTCGCTGCAATCTCTATTTGGGCTCGCGTGCTCGTCCGCTATCCAGTGCGCATTGACAAGCCAGTGCTGCTTAGGCTCGCGGCCGCAACTCTTGCCATGGTCGTCGTTGTGCTTGGCATTGTGGCGATGCCGCTCAGCTCTTTCATGAAATTGGTCCTTGCCGTACCTGCAGGCGCGATTGTTTTCCTCGTCACAAGCCGGCTTTTTATGGTGCTTCAGAAGGATGATCGGCGCCGCCTGCTGATCCTCTCCACTCTGCTGCCCACGCCGGTCGGCTCTCCCTTCAAACGCTTGGTCGATTTTTTGGTTCCGCAATCAGGGGTCGTAGAAGTCTCCAGATAAACTGAAGGAGGTTTCATTTCAATGGGTAGCGCCACGGCAGTAGCGAGTTCCAGCCTCGTAGCGAGTGCACATGCGGTGCGAACCTCCGCTCTGAACATCGCGCACGTAGGTGACAGCATGGAAATGGGTGGAGCTGAAAAGCTGACTGCCACGCTCTGCCGCTTGCAACGCGACCGCGGCCATACGCCCTCAGTCCACTGCCTGTATCGCCTTGGCACCCTCGGCGACAAATTGCGCGCCGAGGGCTTTGAGGTCGTTCTTCACCATTCTTCTTCTTTTCTTCCTTTGGTTCGCGGCTTGTACCGCTCGTTTCTGAGGTCGCGCCCAGACGTCGTCCACTGCCATAACGCCACGGCGGCCATCATGGCCGCCGTTCCCGCTCGTCTCGCAGGCGTGAAGACCGTCATCGTAACCAGGCATGGCTTGGTGAAGCCACCGTACCAGATGCGCCGCGAGTTGAAGTTCGCACTTGCTTCGCGCTGGTGCGATTGGATCGTCGGCGTCTGCGAGGGCACTCGCACCAATTTGTTGGCCGCTCCCTTCGCCGCCCGCGACAAGATCATCCATATCTATAACGGCGCTTCGCCCGCGAATGTTCGAGCCGTCCCGCAACCCAAGAAAAGTTTTACATTTCTATACGTCGGCCGGTTGGCTCCTCTGAAGGACCATGCCACTTTGTTGCAGGCGGTTGCACTCACGCGCACCCATCATCCTGATGTGCAGCTTTGGATAGTCGGGGACGGGCCTCTCGAAGCCAGTCTGCGGATGCTCGCTTGTGAACTCGGGCTAGAGGAGTGCGTCACTTTTTTCGGTGAACAGGCCGATGTTTCGCCCTTTCTCGTTGCCGCGGATCTTTTTGTTAGTTCTTCGCTCACGGAAGGCTTGCCCGTATCCCTTTTGGAAGCGATGTCCGTTGGCCTGCCAGCAGTGGTCACCGACGTCGGAGGTATGGGCGAAATCGCGCAACTGTCGGGAGCGGTCACTCTGGTACCGGCGTCCGATTCCGAAACTATGGCAGACGCTTTGTGCGGTGCAATTGCCGGCAAGCAAAGACTTTCTCAAATGGGGCAGCTAGCAAGCCGCTGCTACGAAAAGCACTTCAGGCCAGAGCGGATGCTTGAGGATTACATGCGGCTGTACAACGGTTGCGTTCCTCAAAATCAATCGGTCCACTCCGCTTAGATAACCACTACATCTTGGTTTGTGTCCCGAGGCCAAACACCGTGCAATTCATCTATCACCATCGCACCATGGGCCGCAGTTCTCAGGCCATGCACATTCGTAGCCTCGTCGAAGCTTTGAAGGCAGATGGGCACGAGGTAACGATCGTATCGCCTCCTGGCGTAGATCCTCTCAAGTCCGCGGGTATGATGCCATTTTTGAGGAAAGAAGATCGTGCGCGCGGCCTTCAACGCCTTTGGAAATACATAAGCTGCGAATGTCCACAGTTCGTTTTTGAATTATTCGAACTTCTCTACAACTTGTTTCTCCCATTTCGTTTGTTGCCCGTTTTGTTGCGCCAGCCGAATGCCGTCCTCTATGAGAGACACGCGTACTTTATGTTCATGGGTGTGCTGCTTGGCAACTGGCTGAAGCGCCCAGTCATACTCGAAGTGAATGAACTTTCAGGCTTCACGCGAGTGCGCGGTTTGATCATGGGCCGTCTGGCACGACGCATCGACGCATGGATATTCTCGCGAGCCACCTACATTCTGTGCGTGTCCCGTGTTCTCGCGAACGAAGCTCAGAGGCGCGGCGCCAAGGTGGAACGAGTACACGTCCTGCCCAACGCAATAGATGTGAATCGCTTCCGTGGCCCAGGGCTCAGGCAGCCGGTGCGGGCGCGTCTAGGTCTCGAGGACTCCATCGTCCTCGGTCACGTGGGATTGTTTCTTCCGTGGGATCGCCTGGACGCATTGATTGAAGTAGTCAAATGCATTCGCGGCCAGCATCCAGAAATAAGAGTATTGCTCGTCGGCGACGGCCCTGAGATGCAAAACCTGAAACAGACCGCGTTTCGACTGGGAATGGAAAGGGAAGTGATTTTTTCAGGGCCAGTGCCACGCGATGACGTCCCCGCGTACATCGATGCCATGGATATTTGCGTGCTTCCCGATTCAAGCGCTTTTGGCTCTCCAATCGCTCTCTTTGAGTTCATGGCCATGGGCAAGCCTTGTGTAGTCCCTGACCTTGGTCCTATACGCGACGTGATAGATGACAGTGTGACAGGCGTCATGTTTCCTCACGGGGATTACAACGCCTTAGGGCAGGCGCTTCTGAGTCTCGTCGAGGATCCAGCGCTACGGATTCAAATCGGCGCGCAGGCAAAAGACACTGTCTTCGAGCGCCACACCTGGACCGCGAATGCTCGTTTCGTAGTTCAGTTAGCTCTAGGCGAAAGTTCGGCCCGGACATTTGCGCAAATGAATCCCGTTGATTGCGACACCCATTAAATGGAAGAGGGAACCTGCATGCCTCAAGATGCAAATCTCCGCATCGGACTGGTTGGCGCCGGCTACATTAGCGAATTTCACGCCCGCGCCATTCAGCGCGTACCGAACGCACGAATCGTAGGAATCGCCGATGTTGTAAGCTCGCGCGCGGCAGCTCTGGCCGCAAGGTTTGGCATCCCGAAAGTCTTCCCAACGTTGGATGCACTAATGGGTGAGGTAGTCGACGTAGTTCATATCCTCACTCCTCCCGCCACCCACGCACCCCTGGCGATCGCAGCTCTCCAGAACAGTTCCCACGTACTGGTCGAAAAACCTTTGGCGATGAATGAGGAAGAAGTCGACCGCATTTCTGCGGCAGCCGCAGCCGCCCAAAAATCCGTTTGCGTCAACCATTCCATGTTGTACGACCGCTTCGTATCGAAAGCGCTGAATATCGTCCGTTCGGGCGCCATTGGAGACCCGCTAACTTTCGATTACTTCCGCAGCAGCGAATATCCTCCGTACCGCGGAGGACCTCTGCCGGTTCACTACCAGGATGGCGGCTACCCATTCTTAGACCAGGGCGTTCACGCGCTATATCTCGCTGAATCTTTCCTGGGCGCGATCGAAGACGCGAAAGCCTTCTATGGCACACACGGAGGCGACTCCAACCTCCTGTATGACGAATGGCGCGTGGCGGCGCAGTGCCAGCGTGGTACGGCGAACATTCAGATTTCGTGGAATGTACGCCCTCTGCAAAACTGGTTTGCTGTCCAAGGCACGAAAGGGGTGCTCCGCGCGAATCTCTTCGCGATGTGGGTGACTCACACCCCGCAACTCCCGCTCCCTAAAGCCCCAGCGCGTGCGCTTCAAGCAATGACTGAAGGCATGAGCATCTGCGCACAAGTTCCAGCGAACGTCGCGCGCTTCGCCGCCAAGAAAATCGTCCAGTACGATGGCCTGCATTCCTTGGTAGCCGCTTTTTATAGCGCGCTGCAATCCGGCGCGGCAATGCCGGTGCCTCCCGAGCAGGCGCGCTCCACCGTCTACTGGACAAACCGCGTCTCTCAGCAAGCGGACGCCGCAAAAATCAAATATCAGTCTCAATTTCAAACTGTAGGGGACGCCAAGATATTGGTGACGGGGGCGAATGGCTTAATTGGGCGGCACCTGGTTCGCCGTCTCTTGCAAGAAGGCAACCGCGTTCGCATTTTCGTTCGACGGCAGCCGCCGCCGGAGTTCATGAACGATCGCAATATTGAAGTTTTCCTCGGGGATCTGGGAGATCCCGCCGCAGCGGATCGAGCCGTTGCAGGCACAGAAATTGTCTACCATGTGGGCGCGGCCATGAAGGGCAACGCGCAGGACCACGAACGCGGCACCGTTTGCG